>Ga0213826_1000291_pt1 | contig 33701 bp, 33 predicted proteins | sample MC6MC0899MG_FD_180668 | JGI IMG/M metagenome (GOLD analysis project Ga0213826, IMG submission 180668) | Enriched soil aggregate microbial communities from Iowa State University, Ames, United States - MC6-MC0899-MG | ecosystem: Environmental > Terrestrial > Soil > Unclassified | place: USA: Iowa...
TATTGAAAAAGAAGTTGATGAAAGTGCAATAAACCGCGGTGAAACAGTCACATACACACTGACAAACACACTGCCAGGCGATATTCATGAATATAAACAGTATGTAATTACCGACGTTTTAGATCAGTACTTATCATATGTTGATGGCAGTTGGAGTGTAGAAGGTGTTGATGCATCAGCATTGACATTTGCAAAAGACGGCCAAAAGTTAACCTGGACAGTAAGTGATTTTTCAGCACTAAAAGGTGTAAAAGAAATAAAAATTTCTTTTAAAGCAAAAATTGCAGAAGATGCCCCAGCAAATCAAGTAATTAATAACAAAGCAACTATTGAATTTGAAAACAAACATGGGAATGACGGACATAAGGAGACAGATCCTACTACGATTACACCGACTGCAGGCTCTTTAAAAGTAATTAAGCAAGACAAATCTACTAAGGAAAGACTTGCTGGAGCAGAATTCGAGCTTCGTGATGCAAAAGGGAATCTAGTAGAAAAGGGAACAACAGGCGAGAATGGTGTGCTTGTCTTCACAAAAGAACTTGACTACGGAAAATATACACTTGTCGAAACAAAAGCACCAAACGACTATCGTAAACTGACAAATCCGATCGAGATTACAATTAACAAAGATAATCATAGTGCAACTGTGACAGTCGACAACTCCAAAACCGGTTGGGAGCTGCCAAAAACAGGCGGCATTGGAACGACACTTTTCACTCTCATCGGACTAACATTAATGGGAACAGCATTATTCCTATATTTCCGTCGTAGAAGAGAAGCAGCCTAATACACTATCTTATAAAAAGAAGGAGGAGCTGATTATTTTGCTCTTCCTTTTTTTAAAATACGAGGATGAATGTAATGATTAAAAAAATCATCATATCAATCATTTTTTTAACTGGGTTTCTCATTTTTTCTTATCCAATCATCAGTAATTGGCTCAGTACGAAAGAGCAGTACACCGTTATAAGCCAGCATAATGAAGTACTTAAAAAAATGACAAAAGAAGAAAAAGATGCAGAACGAGAAAAAGCAAGAAAATATAATGAATTATTAAATGAAGCATCCATTCCTATTGAAGATCCATTTTCCAAGGATGCAAATAAAAGTACGGCTACCGGCTATTTTAATGTTTTGAACATTGGTGAATCGATAGGAAGTATAGAGATACCAAGTATAAACGTCAAACTTCCAATTTATCACGGAGTTAGTGAAGATGTACTGCAGCGGGGAGTGGGCCACATGTCCAACTCATCCTTACCCATTGGCGGGCTTGGTGCACATACTGCTTTGACTGGACATCGCGGCCTGCCAAGTTCAAAGCTGTTTACTGATTTGGATAAAGTGAATAAAGGTGATGTTTTTTACATTCATACATTAGATGAGACATTGGCTTATAAGGTGGATGGCATAAAAGTTGTTTTGCCTAATGAAATGGATTGGCTCGTAATGGATAAGAATAAGGATTATGTCACATTAATTACCTGTGAGCCGTACATGATTAACACACACCGATTATTAGTACGAGGTGAACGGATTCCATATGAGGGTGAACAAGAAAAATTAGCTTTACTTAAAACGGGTGACCATGCATCACAGGACTTCATTACACTAGTTATTGTTGTTGGAACAATTCTTGTCATTTTTTTATTTGTTATGTTTAAGCGTCGGAAGAATAAGAAGAGAGTGATGTAATTGAAGGGGAAAAAACTAATTATATCATTATTTATTGTGGGATTGTCAGTGATGGTTTATCCGTATATTGCACAATTCGTCAATAATAAAATTCAACATTCAACAGTAGAACAATTTCATAGGGATGAAGGTCAATTACCTGCGGACACTTTATATGAACGCTTAGAGGCGGCTAAAAAATGCAATGAATCTATTTTTAAAAATGAAGAAGGGCTTCATGATCCATTTACGGAAGGTTATTCCCGGGATGCCTATAAAGGTTGCAATGATGTACCGCCAAATGGAGATCTCTTTGCATCCCTAGAAATTCCTGTGTTGAATTTAGTGATACCGATCTATCTTGGAGTAAATGAAGAAATATTATCACGTGGTATTGGACAAGTAGAGGGGTCTTCCCTTCCTGTGGGAGGTAAAAACACGCATACTGTCCTTGCTGCCCATCGGGGAATGGGCACAAAGGAAATGTTTCGAAACCTGGATGTTTTGAAAAAGGGAGATTCTTTTTTCATTCACACAATGAATGAAACTTTGGAATACCGAGTATTTGACACTGAGATCATTTTGCCTAATGAAACATCAGAATTGGAAATAATTGAAGGGAGTGATTTGGCATCGTTAATTACCTGTCATCCATACCGTTCAAACAGCCACAGACTTATTGTACATGCGAAAAGAGTTGAATAAATCCATGCTCTAAAAAAATTCAAATAAAATATTTACAACATGGAAAAACGGGGCTTGTCGAACCAAACCTATAACGGGTTTCAGAGATTTTAGATATCTAATTTATGAGGTTTGTTTTAACCTCAGACACTATCATCTTTTTATATTAGTACGAAAGTAATAGGTAAATTAGAGCGAATTGATTGATTAATTCCAAATATTTGGTAAAATATAATTGATTATAGACAATGTTAACTAGAAATAAAAAAGGGGGAGATTGGTTTGAAAGTAATTCTACTAGATGATGAATCATTGGCCCTTGATTATTTGGAGAAATTGTTGAAGAGTATCGAAGGTGTTGAAGTTATTGGGAAATATTTTGATGTACATGAAGGAATGAAAGCGGTGATCCGCGAACAGCCCAACCTTGTTTTTCTTGACATTGAAATGCCTGAGATAAACGGTATTAATTTGGCGGAACTGATACATAGTCGTTTACCCGAAGTCAAGATTGCGTTCGTTACAGCATACGACGAATATGCAGTAAAGGCATTTGAGATAAACGCTGTTGATTATGTTTTAAAGCCTTTACGGAAAGAACGTTTGGTCGAAACAATCCAACGTCTTTCAATCATCCATGATCTGAAGGTCGTTTCTTCTTGCTATCCAATGGTATGTTGTTTTCAAACTCTTCATTTTGCATGGGAAGGGAATGAGTCGCAAGTAATTGATGTCCGTTGGAGAACCACTAAAGCACGGGAATTGTTTTCCTACCTTCTTCACCATCGTAAGCAATTTGTCCGAAAAGATGTCATACTGGAACTGCTTTGGCCAAACTCTGATTTTAAAAATGGTTTTGCACAGCTGTATTCAACGGTTTATCAAATTCGTAAAACCTTGGAATCCATTAATTTTAATATAGAGATAATAAGCTCCGAAATTGGTTATAAGATAGAGCTAAATGATGTAAAACTGGACATGGATGAATGGGAGAAAGGGCTGGAAAAATTATCTTTTATTACTAGGGATACGCTCCCTAAATACAGAAAATTATTACAACTTTATCAAGGTGACTATTTTGCAGAAGATGATTATTTATGGGCAGGAAATGAACAGAAGCGATTAAAAGTTCTTTGGCATAGTTACATTAAAAAGCTAACGGACTATTTGATTTCTATAGAGGATTATGTTGAATGCATTCTTTTATATCTTCAATTACAAGCACTTGATCCTTATTTTGAGGATAGTTATTTTATGCTGATGAGGTTGTATGATGCGATTGCGGATCGGTATTCTGTCAAAAAACAATATGAAGCTCTCAAGGAAATGTTACATGCAGAATATGATGCGGTACCAAGTGAGTCTATTCAAAACTGGTATCAAAATTGGGAAGAGAAGCAAATGGTCAAATAGTATTATTGTCCTCTATTTGGAAACATAAGTTTTTCTTCTTTTTATTTTGACGGATGATCAAGTGCTCACTTTACAGAGTTCTTTTATCTCTTCATAGTTATGGTTTGTTAATAATATGCCGAATACAAAGTTTTACGGACAAGTTGTTAGATAACTTTCCAAATAATTGATATTAATATAAAATTAGGAAAGTAAATACTATCATCTGTAAATAATATATTTTTGCATTATGAAGAGAGGGATAGCAATTAAAAAAGAAATAAAAGTTATTTATGATGATTTTCTTTGTAAGATATTACGAATAAAGAATAATACCCCAGCAAAATATATAGCTACAATACTATTATTTCTTAGCCTTCTCTTTTGTCTGCGATTTGCTTGGTTCGAGATATTTGACTCATCGGAGCACCCTCATGTTATCAATGGTGTACTCGACTTGCGCGGTTCGGACTTAGATAATACCCACACGATCGATTTGGATGGCCAGTGGCAATTTTACCCTGAAAAGTTAGTTTCTCATCATGATGTTAATTTGGCGGAGAGCCAATTCCGCAATATTCACGTTCCGGGAGACTGGAGTAGTGTGCAACCGAAAGGGTCGGAGACCTCGTACGGATATGGAACGTATCGGCTACGCATTCTAGTCGATCCATTGGAGCAGCCGGTCGCATTTTGGATTCGAGGAATACAAGCTTCATCTTCAGTTGAAATAAACGGTCAAAGTGAGGGGGAAATTGGAAAACCTGCCGAGACCGCTAAGGAATACATCCCAAAGAATGTCACTTATACAGCTTCCTACTCTGGGGAAGGTATGAAAGAGGTTGAAGTCCTTATTCGAGTGGCTAACTTTGAAGATCCTTATAACGGTGGGATCCTGCGCTCCATTCGCTTTGGGTCTCAGGCCGCGATCGATTACGTGCGGTGGTATTCCATTGGTTTTCAACTGGTTATTTTTATTGTTTTGCTACTTCACGCTTTGTATGCTTTTATACTCTACATATTTAATCCTAAGGAACGGACTTTGTTTGTTTGTAGTCTGTTGGCGCTAGCAGTTGGAATATCGGTTTTGGCCGGTAATGATAATATTCTCATGCTATGGCTGCCGATCAATAATACATGGGCGCTAAAGATCAAACTTCTATCCCTAGTATGGCAACCTTTTTTTATTCTCCTTGTTTTCAGAAGATTCACTTCGGCACCCCAAAATAAAGGTTGGTTGCGACTATATACCGTGGCGCTTATTTCTTTTTCTGGATTTCTATTGGCTGTAACTGCTCCATTAGTGAATGGATCAGTTGCATTAGGGATATTTACTTTTTTCTATGTATTACCCTTTGTTTGGTTTGTTTATGTAATTCGAACTATGATCTTTAGGAAGCAAACTGACAGCGACGTCATCTTCTTGCTTCTATCCTCAGCGGGAATTATGTCTAATTATTTATGGAGCTTATGGGATTCTTATAGTGATATTACCATCGTATACTATCCATTAGATATCATTGCAGTTATTGTTGGTTTTTCTGCCTACGGGTTTAAAAAATTCTTCCGTAATGCTAAGGAAAATATTGAGCTGAACGAGCAGTTAAAAAAAGCCGATAAGCTGAAAGATCAATTTCTCTCCAATACGTCACACGAACTGAGAACGCCTTTACACGGTATTATGAATATCGCTCAGACTGTTGTAACCAAAGAGAAAGAGAAGATGAATGAAAGAAGCGTCAAGGACATGGAACTGCTTATTACCATAAGCCAACGAATGTCTAATATGCTTGGCGATCTTCTTGATGTCGCACGGCTAAAAGAACACCGTATTGTGCTGCAGCAAGAGCCTCTTAAAATTCAATCGATTGTTCCTGGCGTAATTGCCATGCTAAATATTATGGTGGAAGGCAGGCCTATCCAACTGAATATAGATATTTCGGAATCGATGCCGATGGTAATGGCCGATGAAAAAAGACTTGTACAAATTTTGTATAACTTATTACATAACGCCCTTAAATACACGGAAGAAGGAACAATCTCTGTGTCCGCCGAGACTCGGGACAGGCATGCCGTCATCCTGGTATCCGACACTGGAGTCGGCATGGATGAGGAAACACAGGCGCGAGTATTTCACCCTTATGAACAAGGGGCTTATGGAATAAGTGATGGGAGAGGAATCGGACTTGGATTGAGCATTTGCAAGCAGTTGGTAGAATTACACGGCGGTACATTGAAAGTTACCTCCGTACTGGGTAAAGGCTCCATATTCACTATTAATCTGCCATTAGCTAACTTATCTAGTTCCCCATTGTCTCAAGACTCGTTTCATTTAAATCAAATAACGGAGAGAACTGAAGAGGGGCCAGGTGGATTTATTTTTCCAGACACTGCTATGAGAGAATTGGCAGCCACCTTACTTATTCCACCGCTTTTAAATGAAGGAAAGGTGAATATTCTTGTAGTTGATGACGACCCTGTAAATCTAAAAGTGGTCGTTGGGATTCTTTCGACTGAACCTTATGCCGTCACAACAGCTAATTCTCCACGCGAAGTGTTAGAATTGCTGGGCATACGGCAATGGGATCTATTGATTGCCGATGTTATGATGCCACACATGTCTGGCTATGAGTTGACTCAAAGAGTACGGGAACATTACTCAGTATCAGAACTTCCGGTTTTGCTGCTGACCGCTCGCAGTCAGCCTTCTGACGTCTACACAGGATTCTTGTCGGGTGCCAACGATTATGTTACCAAGCCTGTAGATTATCTGGAACTAAAATACCGAATTAGAGCGTTAATAACGCTGAAGCAATCAATAAATGACAGTTTACGTATGGAAGCAGCTTATCTGCAGGCACAAATTCATCCACATTTCCTATTCAACACACTTAATTCAATTATGGCACTAAGTCAGGTCGACATGGAGAAGATGCAAAAACTGGGTTACGCTTTTGCATCATTTTTAAGAATTAGCTTTGATTTCCTAAATACCGATGAACTGGTCGAGATTACCCATGAACTGGAGCTTGCTGAATCCTATTTATATATTGAAAAAGTGCGGTTTGGGGACAGATTGTCCATTGTTTGGGAAGTTGAACCCAACATTAACTTGCTTCTCCCTCCTCTTTCAATCCAGCCGCTGATTGAAAATGCCGTCAATCACGGCCTCCTTAGTCAAAGCAAAGGGGGAACTGTGCATATTCGTATTACTCGCCAGGACAATTTTACTCTAGTTGAAGTAAAAGATAATGGAAAGGGGATGGAGCAAGAAAAGGTTATCGAACTGTTGAATCCAACAATGAAAGGAAAGGGAGGTATTGGACTTTCTAATACGAATCGAAGATTGATACAATTGTACGGTAAAGGCTTGTCTATTATTAGTAAGCCCAATAAAGGAACAACAGTGTCGTTTGCCATTCCGGATAGTCAAATTAAGCATTAATATTAAATAAGATCACTGAGCAAAATAATCCCCTCCAAATAACTGTATTGTCTTTTTACCACAGTTTACTTGAAGGGGATCGCAACAGCGCCCGGTTCCTTTGCTTATAATTTGAAAGAGCTTTTCAATGAAACAATTCGGTTAAACACTAGTTTATCAACTGTCGTATCCTTTGGATCAACGTTGAAATAACCGTGTCTAAAGAATTGGAATTTTTCCTGTGGTCTGCTTTCTCTCATGTTTGGCTCGACAAAGCCTTGCAGTACTTCCAATGAGTTGGGATTAACATAATCAAGGAATGTTTTGCCCTCGTCATCAGCTTCTTCCGTTTCGTCCAAAATTAACGGTTCGTATAAACGGAATTCAGCTGGGACAGCATGGGTGGCTTCAACCCAATGAATGGTTCCTTTTACTTTTCTGCCAGTAAAACCTGTACCGCTTTTTGTTTCTGGATCGTATGTGCAGTGCAGCTCCACTACTTCGCCGTTTGCATCCTTAATGATTTCTTCACATTTAATGAAATACGCATTCTTTAGGCGAACCTCATTGCCTGGGAACAGACGGAAGTATTTTTTAGGCGGCTCTTCCATGAAATCATCCTTTTCGATATAAATTTCACGGGAAAATGGGATTTTTCGTATTCCCATTTCAGGGTTCTCTGGATTGATTTCGGCATCTAATAATTCAATTTGGCCTTCTGGATAATTGGTGATGACCACTTTTAATGGATTAATTACACCCATTGTCCTAGGCGCCTTTAATTTCAAATCTTCCCGGACAAAGTGTTCAAGCATTTGCGAATCAACGGTACTGTTGTTCTTAGTGATAGCTGTTTCACTAACAAAGGCTCGAATCGATTCTGGGGTAAATCCTTTTCTTCTCATCCCGGAAATGGTCGGCATCCGCGGGTCATCCCAACCATCAACAAACCCTTCGTCTACCAACTGCTTAAGCTTTCGCTTACTCATAACCGTATTGGACACGTTTAAGCGGCCAAATTCGATTTGCTGTGGTGTGTTCTCCATTTCAGATTGTTCCACAACCCAATTATAAAGTGGACGCTGATCTTCAAACTCAATCGTACAAATCGAATGAGTAACACCTTCAATCGCATCTTCAAGCGGATGAGCAAAAGCATACATTGGATAAATGCACCACTTATCTCCCGTGTTATGGTGTGTAGCATGAGAGATTCGGTAGATGACGGGGTCACGTAAATTAATATTCGGTGAAGCCATATCAATTTTTGCCCGTAAGACCTTTTGACCGTTGCTGAACTCACCCTTCCGCATCCGGCCAAATAAATCAAGATTTTCCTCAATGGTTCGGTCGCGGTATGGGCTATTCTTGCCAGGCTCCGTCAGAGTGCCGCGGTATTCACGGATTTCCTCAGCTGACAAGTCGTCAACATAAGCCATACCCTTTTTAATTAAATGAACAGCCTTGTTATACATTTCTTCAAAATAGTTGGAGGCAAATAATAAATTATCCCATTCAAAACCAAGCCATTTTACGTCTTCTTTAATTGAATTTACATATTCGATATCTTCCTTTAACGGGTTGGTATCGTCAAAACGTAAATTAGTTTTCCCGTTAAATTCATCGGCTAAGCCAAAATTGATGAAAATCGATTTTGCATGTCCAATATGCAAGTAACCGTTTGGCTCTGGAGGGAAACGAGTTATGATCTTTTGATGCTTACCTGATTCCAAATCATTTATCATAATATCTTTAATAAAATTTGATGTTTGATTGTCCACCCTTTTCAACCTCTTTCTTCAAATCTCTATTATCTATAAATACCATAAAACCTGATATTTTTCCATTGTTCCCAACAATTCAGCTGAAAAACAGCCATGTTAGTGGATTTTATAAAAAAATTTTAGGTTTTGGAGAATGGAGAGGGGCCACACGATATCTTTTTTGTGAATTACTACATAAATTCAGTCACTTACGCCATTTTTGCCCGAACTTACGACATTTTCTGGATGTTAATTGGAAATTATTCTGATTCTTAGGTACATAGGTCTCGTATCGTTGGTAAATTCCACTTAAAATAGCTACAATGAGTTGTGTATAAAGTAGAAAGGGGAAGTTCCATGCTTAATTTTGCGACGATTGGGACCAGTTGGATTACAGAAAGCTTTGTAATGGCAGCTATCGAAAGCAAACAACTACAGTTAACCGGAGTTTATTCTCGTACAGAAGAAAAGGCAAAACAGATGGCGAATACATATAACGCTCCTTATTTTTGGACGGATTTAGAGGAGATGGCAAAGAGCCAGGAATTCGAGATAGTATACATTGCCTCACCTAACTCTGTCCATTTTGAACAAACACTAACCTTTTTGAAAAATAAAAAACATGTCATCTGTGAAAAGCCGATTTTTTCAAATAGTGCTGAATTAGCAGAGGCTTACCGGGCAGCAGAGGAAAACGGCGTTTACTTGTTTGAAGCGATTCGTAATATTCATACACCTAATTTTAAAATATTAAAGGAAAATCTTCATTTAGCCGGGAAACTAAGAAGTACAGTGATCCCCTATATCCAATATTCCTCCCGGTATGATTTATTTTTAAAAGGGGAGGAGCCTAATATCTTCTCTGCCAAATATTCAGGCGGTGCGCTCGTTGATTTAGGCGTCTATCCGTTGTATCTTGCAGTAGGTTTATTTGGTAAGCCAAATAAAATTTCCTATCATCCTGTTGTGTTAAGAAGTGGTGTGGATGGCAGCGGTACGCTTGTGTTGGAATATGAAGAATTTGTTTGTACGATTCTTTGTTCAAAGACCTCTCATTCTGTTCTCTCATGTGAAATCCACGGAGAGGAAGGAACGTTTGTCCTTGCAGATGCAGCGCCAATTTCGGAAATTAATTTCATTGATAGCCATACAAAAGAAAGCAAAATTCTGAGTGTGGAACAAGAGGAACAAAATATGGTCTATGAATGCATCAACATAGCTGAGATCATTGTAACGAAAAATGATGAGGAATATGAGCGGTTAAAACATTGGAGTGAAATCGTTCTTCGAATTACGGAAGAAGCAAGGAAGCAAAATAACATAATTTTTGACTCGGAAAAATAAACAAATGCCAGCGGATATTTATCCACTGGCATTTTTTATTATAATGCCTTCTTCAATTTAATTTCTTAACTGAGAGACAAAGAACGGCTTACTTTTTCCAAAACATGTGACATCTTTATGAAATGAATCCCCTCGATGATTTATATCACATACCCTAATTTTTACGTTATTTATAGTTAAGGTAACGAAAGAATGGAGGCAACGGTTATGAAGTCAAAAATTTGGCATAAGAAACAGTTGAAACGTAAGCCTGTGCAAATCACAAGATATACTGTTCAGGCAGTTTTTCTATTGTTCTTACTATATGTTGGTCTGCAATTTTATCAATTTTATCAGCATTTTGAAACGCTCGGAAAAACGCCTTTTGTCGAACGCCCATCAGCGGTAGAAGGATTCCTGCCCATCAGCGCTTTAGTAGCGCTAAAGGTTTGGTTGACAAGTGGAGAGTTTGATGTGATCCATCCGGCTGGATTAGTGCTGCTCTCGTTTTTTGTTGGGGCAGGCATCCTGCTTCGTAAATCATTCTGCAGCTGGATTTGTCCTGTTGGAACAGCTAATGAAATGATCGGCTGGCTTGGCAGGAAAATTTTTAAAAAGAACTTTGACATGCCGCAATGGCTTGTTTGGTTTTTAACACCGATTAAATATGTCTTACTGTTATTCTTTGTAGTCATGGTTCTTCAAATGGATATTTTCAGTGCAAAAAGCTTTTTAGTGGATCCTTATAATAAAGTATCAGATGTAAAAATGTTACTACTATTCCTAAATATTGGCGGCTTTACGTTGAAATTTATCATAGTTATCTTTATTCTCTCTTTATTTTTTAGAAACTTTTGGTGCCGATTCCTTTGCCCATACGGTGCATTGATTGGTCTTGGTTCCATCTTAAGAATTACCAAAATACAACGAAATGAAGACAGCTGTACGAACTGCGAAATGTGTACAAAGGTTTGTCCGCAAAGACTGAAGGTTCATAAGGTTGAAAAAGTAAATTCACTCAATTGTTCAGCCTGCATGTCTTGTGTGGAAGCCTGCCCTGTTAAGGATACCTTGAACATGACAGTTGCGGGTAAAAAGGTCAATAAATGGTTCGTTCCTGTAACCTTCTTCGTTCTGTTTTTCGTCGTCATTGGTATCGCAAAAATGACAGGCCACTGGGATACAATCATTTCCTATCAAGAATGGAAGGAATTGATTCCAGATGCACGATACATCGGTCATTAGAAACGAATGCTGCCTTATAAAGGCAGCTCAGGCTGTCGAAAAACTTTTGATAGCCTTTTACTTTATTCAGATTCTTTTATAATTTACCACGTTAATTTGTTGTATAAATATTAATAGATTTGCTGTTCAACAAGTCTGTTGATTTGCGCTCCAGGCGCTTCGCTTTCCGCGGGCGTGCCGGGGAGTCTCCTCGGCGCTTACAGCGCCTGCGGGGTCTCCCCTGCCCCGTACTCCCGCAGGAGTCTTCGCGCCTTCCGCTCCAATCAACAGTATGGTTTCAATAAAGACCACCATCTCAACCAATAAATAATAAAAACAGGTGGTGAATTCAATGTTACGGGGATTGAAGAATGTAAGTGAACAGGCTCTCCTTTCTCGACAATCTGTGCTGCCTTACAAAGGAAGCTATTTTTGTAGGTTTATTGTAAAAAAAAGAGGAGATGGCATATTGGTTGATCTATCTAATTTAAAAATGCATAAAATTATACAGTAGTCGAAAAAGTTCAAAAATTAGTCATTGGATAATACGAGTACGTATTAGTATCATAGATTTAGATAATATACGATGTTTTCAATTAATAAGGGGGGATTACTTTTGGCAAAAGCAATTAATGAATATTCGTTACCAGACCTGATGGAAAGAATTGAAGAGATCTTTAATGAAAATCCCGAACCAATTAAAGGCTTTAACGCGATTGTCCAATATGATGTACAAGGTGAGCAGACAGGCACATACCAGCATTATTTTCACGATGGAATTCTAACAATTAAGGAAGGTGTAGAGGCAGCTCCTGATGTGACAATGGCTTTATCATATGATAATTTCAAAAAATTTGTATTAGGAAAACAAAGTGGAGCCGTGGCATTATTGACAGGGAAAGTAAAGGCCAAAGGCGATATAAGCAAGGGAATGAAAATAGAAACCATCCTTCGAAAATATAATATTAAGGAACCATTTTAATCAATGAGGATGGAAAATACCGAAATACTCAAAAAGACAAAGTAGGAGCCTATTCTCCTCCAGTAACATCAAGGATCATCTATAATAGAATAATATTGGTTACCAAATATAGTACACTAATTAGTGTGCTATTTTTATTAGGTCAAAAGAATTAAGAACAAAAGCTATTTTTGGTTCTTTGGGTTTATAGAAAATATTTTTGTAAAATATTGATTGACAATTGTGTAGACAATTAGTAATCTTTAAATTGTATTATAAAACCAATCGGATTTGTCGGCTTTGATACTAAGAACATTCTTTAAGTTGTTAGCTGAACAATGGTGATTCTTTTTTAAAACTTAAAAAACCAAGTAAACAGGGGGGAATATAGTGAAAAAGAGTTTGAAAGGGTTCGTTAGTGTGATCATCCTTTCGATGATTCTATCCGCTTGCGCATTAGATAGTTCAGGCCAAAAAGAATCTTCAGCACCGGCAAAGAAAGGAAACACAGAAAGTGCAAATGTAAAAAGCACCGAAGTAAAAGAATATAAAGCAACTAATCTGGCAGCACTTCCGGAAAAAGCAAAAGCAAGAAAAGATATGTTCATTGCAGGAATTTCTGCACCAGGTGGAGTTTTCTTACCATATTTCTATGAAAATGGCTGGGATGGAAACGCTACAGACCCTATATTTGCGCCGTTAGTGAACCTAGATAAAAAAGGGAAGCCTGTTGGAATCCTAGCAGAAAAATGGGATGTTTCTGATGACCAGCTTACATACACATTCCACTTGAGAAAAGGCTTGAAATTCAGTGATGGCTCACCGTTAACTGCTAATGATGTAGCATTTACATTAACGCTATTACACGATCCGGCATATGCAGGTTACCAGGATATTTCGCTTGCTGCAATCAAAGGCGGGAAGGAATATAAAGAAGGTAAAGCCATAACAATTGAAGGAATAAAAGTCAAAGATAAAGAAACAATTGAAATTACGACAGAAAAAGTAAATGCCAAGTCCTTGCTCCTTTTAGGCGGTCAAGTATTATCTAAAGCTTATTATGGTAAAGACTATCAATATGGCAAACTTGATTATTTAAAAGAGCTTTATCCAAAACCACTTGGTGCTGGTCCATATAAATTTGTAAAATATGTGGCAGGCCAAGAAGTACGTTATGAGGCGAATGAAAATTATTACGCCGGTAAGCCAAAAACGAAAAACTTAATCTTTAAAGTTATTGATACCTCTACATCACTTCAATTGTTTGAAACAGGAGAGCTTGATTATGCAGGATTCTCTGCTGATGATGATACCGTCGAACAATTAAAAAGCTTAGGGTTTGCCAATATCCAAGTTGGGCCGGTAAATGACTTTGGTTTCATATATGTAAACAACTCACGGCCACAGTTTAAGGATAAAGAAGTACGACAAGCCCTTATCTATGGATTGGATCGACAAAAAATCGTTGATGTAAAATTTAAAGGCTATGGGGAAGTTGCTAACGTTCCTGTTTCTAAAGTTTCCTGGGCATATGATGATAAAGGTATTAACAAATATGAATTTAATGCTAAAAAAGCGAAGGAATTACTTGATATAGCTGGCTGGAAGGTCGGAAAAGACGGCATCCGTGAAAAGGATGGCAAGCCATTCGTGATTCGTTACCTAACAAGGACAGCTGAAGATCCAATCATCCCAATTGCAAAAGAAAACTATGCAGATATTGGAATTAAGTTTGAACCTGAGATTATGGACTTTAATGCGTTAGTTGCAAAATTAAATGACAAGGACTATGACCTTGCAGCGGTTTCAACTTCACAAATTTTAGATCCAAGTGATCCAGTAGAAGAATTTGCGACAAATAACCCGAACAATGCTGCAGGCTATTCTAATCCAAAAGTAGATGAGTTAATCCAAAAAGGATTAACTACATTAGATATTGAAATGCGTAAAGGCATCTATCACGACCTATACAAAGAACTAAATGAAAACCCACCAGTGATTCTCATTCACTACCGTCAAAGTGCTAGAGCGATCAGTGGTCAAATTCAAGGCTTAAATCCTGACAACTATACAGGCATCAGCGCTAGCTTGCCGAACATTTCGATTAAAAAGTAACCATTAGAGTGTCTAGCGGATTTAGCTAGGCACTTTGTTCTGTAAGAGGGGGGAATCATTAAATGAAACAATATGTATTACAGCGTTTTTTACAAATGATTATCATTTTATTCGGGACATCATTTATTATTTTCTTCTTATTTGCGATGCTGCCAGGTGATTATATTGATTCAAATATCAATTTAACCCCGCAAAGGGCTCATGAATTAAAAGCACTTTATGGTTTAGACCAGCCTGTGTTACATCGGTACTTTACATGGCTGGGAAATGCGTTGCACGGTGATTTTGGCTACTCACTAAAGCATCAGGAAAAGGTTTTATCGTTGTTAAATAAATATGTGTGGAATTCCTTTTTTGTTGCCATTTTCGCTCTACTATTAACATGGTCAATTGCTTTAGTGACGGGTGTCATCTCCGCCATCAAGCAGTACTCGTGGTTTGATGGTTTGGTAACCTTTTTTGTGTTTGCGGCAATGTCCTTCCCATCGTTTTTTATCAGTTTGCTTTTTATAAAATGGTTTGGTGTCGACTTGAAAATTTTACCGATTGGCGGAATGATTGATACGGGTAGCAATAGTACGGGGATTGCCCATCTACTTGAAGTGGGCAAGCATATGATTCTGCCAGTAATCATCTTAACTCTCTTAAGCATTGGATCGTTAACACGCTATTTTCGAACAGGGATGCTGGAGGTTATTCGCCAGGATTATATTCGAACAGCCCGAGCGAAAGGCTTAAAGGAGCGTGTCGTTATTTTTAAACATGCGTTGAAAAATGCGATTCTCCCAGCGATTACCTTACTTGCATTTGAATTACCGGGTCTCTTTTCCGGGGCAATTATTATGGAACAAATCTTTAATTGGCCTGGTGTCGGAAGAATTCAGCTGGAATCCGTCAGTTTCCGGGACTACCCTGTCTTAATGGCCTTTACGATGTTCTTATCGTGTTTAACGATCATCGGGAACTTTTTAGCGGATGTGACTTACGCAGCTGTAGATCCAAGAATTAGATTGAAATAAGGAGGGAAGCAAAAGTGGAAACACATAGTCCCATTGTTAAGAAACAGAAGACGATGGTTGTTGTAAAATCACCTTCGTTATGGAAGCAGACCTATCGTCGTCTAAAAAAGAATAAATTAGCGATAATCAGCTTGTTCTTTTTACTATTTATGTTTTTGCTGAGCTTTATTGGGCCGCACTTTTCCCCGTACATTCTCGATAGGACGAATGTAGCGGATATGAATCAGCCGCCAAGTGCTGCCCACTGGCTCGGTACGGATAATTATGGGCGGGATGTTCTTACAAGATTAATGATGGCGGGACAAATTTCGTTAACCATCGGGATTGCAGCGATGTTCTTATCGGTAATCATTGGTTCATTGTTAGGAGCTATTTCAGGCTTTTATCGTGGCGCTGTCGATATGATCATCATGCGAATAGCAGATATCCTTATGTCCATTCCCGGCTTGCCGCTTCTCTTGATACTCGCAGCCATATTATCAGAATGGAAGGTTCCGGCTGAATACCGTCTTTATATTATTATGATTATGCTTAGCTTCGTAGGCTGGCCGGGGCTTGCGCGTCTGGTACGAGGACAGATTTTATCATTGAAAGAACAGCCTTTTATGCAGGCAACAGAAGTCCTTGGTTTAAGCGACCGTCGAAAAATATTGCATCATCTCATTCCAAACACGGTGCCGCTCCTTTTAGTTGTAGCGACATTAAATGTGGCAGGCTCGATATTAAGTGAGTCCGCACTGAGTTTTCTTGGACTAGGTGTGGTTCCGCCAACACCGTCATGGGGAAATATGATGGATGCGGCCAATAACTTCATGGATTTTAGGAAACGGCCATGGCTTTGGATTCCGCCGGGGACAGCAATTTTTCTAACTGTCGTGTCGATCAATTTACTAGGAGACGGACTAAGGGACGCACTTGATCCGAAAATGAGAAGGTAGGGGATATCGTATGAATGAGATGCTGCTCCAAGTAAATCATCTGCAAACAAACTTTTATACGGAAAACGGCGTCGTTAAGGCAGTGAATGACGTCAGCTTTGCGATTCGCGAGGGAGAGACGGTTTGCATTGTTGGCGAGTCAGGCTGTGGCAAAAGTATTACTGCACTATCATTAATGCAGTTAATTCCAGAAAACGGTAAGGTAGAGGGCGGAGAAATCACCTTTGCCGGAAAAAACCTGCTGAAGCTGAATAAAAAGGATGTACGCCGTCTAAGAGGCAACGAGATTGGCATGATCTTTCAGGAGCCTATGACGTCCTTAAATCCGGTTTTTACTATAGGGGAACAAATGATTGAGCCGATACAGGAGCATTTATTACTAAGCAAAAAGGATGCCTATAAAAAGGCAATGGAACTGATTACCATGCTTGGAATTCCTAATGCTGAAAAAATTGTCAATCTCTATCCCCATGAATTAAGCGGCGGGATGCTGCAGCGGATTATGATTGCTATTGCTCTTAGCTGTAATCCCAAACTGATCATTGCCGATGAACCAACAACTGCGTTGGATGTGACCATCCAGGCGCAAATTTTAGATTTGTTGCGGGAGATAAAAAAGGAATTTAATACATCAATACTGTTGATTACCCACGACCTCGGTGTCGTAGCCGAAATGGCCGATTATGTGGTTGTCATGTATGCAGGGAAAGTAGTGGAAGAAGGGCCGGTACTTGAACTGTTTAAGAATCCACAACATCCGTATACAAAAGGTTTGTTAAAGGCTAAACCAGTAATTGGCGAACGGAAAGAACGGCTCTATACGATTGCTGGGCAGGTTCCTAATTTAGTAGAATTGCAGGAAGCTTGTTATTTTGCGGATCGCTGTGAGCATGCTATGGATATTTGCCGGATAAAGCAGCCTGTTTTAAATGAAATCTCGAAAGGGCAAAAAGCGGCTTGCTGGCTATATGAGGACGGTGAGAAATGATGAGCGAGACTTTATTAGAAGTCCATAACCTAAAAAAATATTATGCTGCTACAAAAGGAATGTTTAAGAAATTTGGCGACTCTGTGAAAGCCGTTGATGGGGTTAGTTTTACGATTGCAAAAGGCGAAGTGTTTGGTCTTGTTGGTGAATCCGGCAGCGGCAAATCGACGATTGGTAAAACAATTTTGCGTCTTCATGAGAAGACAGATGGTGAAGTGAAGTTTAAGGGAAAAGACGTTTTTTCCTTATCTAAAAAGGAGCTGCGCAATCTCCGCGTCGAAACGCAGCTAGTTTTCCAAGATCCATTTAGTTCGTTAAATCCAAGACTACGAGTGGGTGATGCGATCGGCGAAGCGATGGTTGAGCATGGACTTGTTTCCAAACAGGATGTCCGTGAGCGTGTGTTAGAGGTTATGAAAAAATGCGGTCTATCCCCCTTCCATATTGATCGCTATCCACATGAATTTTCCGGCGGACAACGCCAACGAATTGTCATTGCCCGCGCGATGGCCTTAAACCCGGAGTTTATTGTAATGGATGAACCGGTTGCCGCGCTAGATGTATCGATTCAGGCACAAATAATTAATCTATTTAGTGACCTGCAGCGGGAAAATGGTTTATCGTATCTGTTTATTTCGCATGATTTAAGTGTGGTGGAGCATTTATGCACGAAAATTGCGATTATGTATTTAGGGAATATCGTGGAATTAGCACCAAAGGATGAGTTATTCGATCATCCGCTGCATCCATATACAAAAGCACTTCTATCAGCCGTTCCAATTCCGGATCCAACGGCTAAGAGAGAACGAATTATTTTAAAAGGGGATATTCCAAGCCCCATCAATCCGCCTTCAGGCTGTAAGTTCCGGACAAGATGTCCAATGGCGACAGACCTTTGCGGTGAAAAAGCGCCGGAATACCGTGACGCAGGCGGCGGCCATTTTGTGGCTTGTCATTATGTGTAATTTCATATTCAATTCAAGAGACAATATGGGGCATCCCACATTGTCTCTTAACTTTGTTGATTTTTGTCTATATTGTAATCCATTTTTTTAACAATGCTTATTTTCATGGTTGCCCAAAAAATAATGGAAAAGGGATGAGGCAATATGAAATAATGAGTAAAAGTATAACATGTTTGGAGTGATTTTAGGATGAGGATATTCGATATTTCAAGAAGGCTGGAAAATGGAATGCCGGTTTGGCCGGGAGATACAGCTTTTCAATATGAGGTTTCGTGGCCAATGGTGGAAAGTGGCTCTGTTAATGTTGGCAGACTGGAATTAAGTACCCACACGGGAACACATGTGGATGCTCCTTTTCATTTTGATAACAACGGAAAACGAATCATACAACTGGATCTCAACCTTTACATCGGTCCTGCAAGAGTCATAGATATGAGTGGGAAGAAAAGCATTGGCCCAGCGGATTTGAACGGCATTGATCTTGAAGGGTGTAAAAGAGTATTATTTAGAACGCTTGCTTGGCAAAATCCAGCCGATTTCCCTGAGACAATCCCATATATTGAACCAAACCTGGCGCCATTATTGGCTAGTAAAGGGGTTAAACTTATCGGATTGGATGTCCCGTCCGTAGATCCGATTGACAGCAAGGAACTGCCGGCCCATCACAGCTTAAATAAAAACGGGATTCACATATTGGAGTCACTAATGCTAGATGAAATCGAACCAGGAGACTACGAACTAATCGCCCTGCCGCTGCCACTAGTCGAAGGCGACGGCAGCCCCGTCCGTGCCATCCTAAGACAATGGTAGGATGTAGGATGTCATAGTAAGGTGTCTGACACCCTTTGCACTAGGCAAGTAGTAGAAATGGTGTCAGGCACCATTTGCACTGCGGCTGTGGTGAAAAGGGTGTCAGGCACCATTTTTGCGTCTGTATATGAGCCAGTAGCTACCGAAGCCGATGATGATTATAAGTCCAATTGATACTGGAAGAACGTAGTCCTTAAGTGAAGGTTTTATTGACTGGGCCTTTTTTGTAAGCAAAACAGCATTTTTTGTGCCATTTTTGGAGGTTTCCGTGGCTGAAACCTCTGTTGCATCTTCGTTGGCAGAGGATGTTACAACTGTAAATGTGACCATATCATGAAACGATTCTGTAGGTACAGTTTCGTTATTTGGATTAGATTTTTCTAGGTGTGTGTGGGCAAAAACATTTGCTCCAAATAGAAAGAACAACAGCGAAGCGACAAGAAAAATCTTGCTAAACATCTTTTTCAACTCCGATATATTGTTATTTTGTTGTTGTTTATTCTATCATCATTCACACCAGGTTAAATCAAATTGCCTTTAATGTTCACAAACCTTTCGAAATTACAGATCAGATCAAAGATTATCCGTCGAAATCCAGTATTCCCATGGCTTCGATCCGCTTTTAGGCTTATGGCTGTAAAATTAGATGAGTATTAAATCATTTCCGCCATTTGTTTAAGTTGGTCCAACTCTAGAATTTGTATTTGTCTGCGCCCGCCCATGACAATCAGCTTTTGTGACATAAACGCTAACAGCTTTCTACTTACTGATTCTGGAGTTGTTCCAATGTAGCTGGCTAAATCCTTTTTCGTTATCGGCAAGGTAAAGATTCCGCCAGCAGCGTTCAATTTATCATGAAAAAGAATAAGTGCCCTCGCTAACCGCTGTCCAACCTCCATTAAACTCAAAAATCCAACCGATTCATCAGACTCATGCAGACGGTCATTTACTGCCAGTAAAAAGCGGTAGGATAAATCAGCTTTATTCTCCATCGCCCTCAGAAAATCCTTTTTGTCGATATAACAAATTACGGTAGGGCCCCCAATAGCTTCAGCATTCACGTAGTGTTTTTCATTTTTCAATAACGAAAATAACCCGAAAAAATCCCCCGGAAACAACAAACGGACAATTTGTTCCTTTCCTTCCGCAGACGTTTTAGTTAATTTAATCAGACCCTCATTCACAACAAATAGCGTTTCGGAACACTCTCCTTCTCGAAAAATAAACTCCCCTTTTAAAAAGTGTCGGCTCCTTGTTACTTTTTGTAATAGTTGAATGTCCGCTTTTTTCATCCCTTTAAAAACGGGAACAGATGTGATGCATGAAGATTGATGAGAACAACAATGATCACAGCCCATACTCCACCACTCCTATTCGATATTCTATAAGTTTAATGTTATCTGCTTTCGAAAATTAAAGTAGTGATTTGCATCAATTCCGTGCATTTCTTGATACAGGTCAAGGTTAATAAGAATGATTCCTATTAAAATAAAAGAAAAACATGAGGTGATTTCACCATGAATGAAACATGTTTAATTGTTTATGCAAGTATGACAGGCAATACAGAAGAATTAGCCAGCCTTATTGGAGAGGGCATTCAAGAGGCCGGCGGCACTGTAAAGATTAAGGATATTCTGGAAGTAGATGTAACAGATCTTCAAGATTATGATGGGATATTGTTGGGAGCCTATACCTGGGGAGATGGAGACTTGCCGGATGAGTTTCTTGATTTTTATGAGGAATTGGAACAAGTAAATTTAGCTGGTAAAAAGGCGGCTGCCTTTGGCTCCTGCGACTCTTCGTATGAGTATCGCGGGGGTGCGGTCGATATTTTGGCCGAAAAGCTGACAGAACTTGGAGCAGATTTAGTACTTGAAGGATTAAAAATTGACCTTTCACCAACTGCAGCGGAAAAAGAACAATGTATCAAGTTTGGTCAGTCCTTTGTAAAAAAATTATATTGAGAGGGTGATAGTTCGAATGAGTATGATGGAATTAGCATTGAATGAAGTTGCCTGCAGCGGCTGTATCGGGAAAATAAAAAGACAGATGCAAAGAACCAAGGGGATAGAAAAAGTAAAGATTGTATCCGATAGTGGGAAAATTCTAATCAACTTTAATGATAGTATTATACAAAGAGAGGAAATTAATCGTAATCTTTATAAATGGACATTTCGAACATTTGATTAACAAAAGCTGCTCAAGCTATTTAAGCAGTTTTTTTTTGAAAAATAACCTTTATTAAGAACAAATAAATTCGTTATAATATAAAATGTAAGGTTATAATTAAATAACAACGGCAGTCATAATTTTTCCTCCCAGTAAAATAATAACCAAAAAAGGGAGGAACTTTTTTGGAAAACAAACAGGATAGTAAATTCGAGGAATCTTTTCTGCCAATGACCTCGATTGCCAGCGGAGTGGGCATTGCAGTTCTGCCGGATGTTTATTGTTTTACGGACCAAATTGTCAATCTTGTCGTGGTAGGAAACCCAATTGAGACGAGTGAATTTGTTCTGATTGACACGGGAATGCCTAAATCAGCGGATGAAATAAAAGAAATGGTTCAAGAACGTTTTGGTGAAGATGCCCGCCCAAAAGCAATTGTGTTAACACATGGGCATTTCGATCATGTCGGGTCGATTGCTGTATTATTGGAGGATTGGAATGTACCGGTTTATACCCATGAACTGGAACTGCCGTATTTAACGGGAAAGAAAGATTATCCACCAGGGGATCCGAATGTGGACAGTGGACTTGTTGCTAGGATGTCTCCGATGTTCCCAAACCATGGAATTGATATTAGTGCACATGTACAAAAGCTTCCACAGGATGGAACTGTTCCAAGTATGCCTGGCTGGAAATGGATTCATACCCCTGGACATACTCCCGGCCATATTTCCTTATTTCGTGAACAGGATAGCGCTTTAATAGCTGGGGATGCCTTTGTTACCGTGAAACAGGAATCCCTTTATAAGGTGATGACGCAAACACAGGAAATCAGCGGTCCACCGAAGTATTACACAACTGATTGGAATGCTGCCTATGATTCCGTGAAAAAATTAGAGGCACTTAAGCCGCAAGTAGCCATAACTGGACATGGGCTGCCCATGAGCGGTGAAGAACTAACGGAAAATCTTAGTTATTTAGTGGAGCATTTTGCCGAAATCGGCCGGCCTAATAGCGGTAGGTATGTAAATTGAAGTAGTTTTTGCAGGCTGCATGGAAATGCAGCCTTAAATGTACTTTGGTTGTTCTTAATTAAGAATGAATGAGCGTATTAATTTATAGAAACACTTGTTATTGGTAGTAAAAAATTTTATAAGGAGGAACCATGAGACTCTGTTTATTCCTGCTATTTGCTGGTGTACTGGATGCTGTCTTAACCCATTTTGGAATCTCTTCAGGTTTCGTTGAAGAAGGGAATCCGATGATGAAGCTAATCATTGATCAAAGCTGGTCCTATTTTTATTTGATAAAAATTGCTCTGCCACTTCTACTGCTTGGTTTGTTTTATCTTCGGCCTTTGAAAGGATGGATCAAGACACTCATCATCTCCACCTGTGTTCTTTACCTCACTGTCCTTGTGTATCACATGATCTGGATTGTCCTCTATTTCAATACCTCAACATGATCCTAACTAGACACCTAAAGGTTATTACGATAGTATCAATACGATATCCAAAAACAAATAATAAGAAAAAAGATATAAGGAGTACAACATGTTAAATAATTTAAAGCCATTTTTACAGGAGTCGTGGAAAAAGTCTGGTTATCCACAACCGACTTCGATTCAAGAAGCAGCTATTCCAATGATTTTGGATGGAAAAGATGTCATCGCCGAATCACCGACCGGTACCGGAAAGACACTTGCATACTTACTGCCACTTTTACATAAAATCGACCAGAATGCGCCGTCATTACAAGCAATAGTACTAGCCTCTTCACAAGAGCTGGTTATGCAGGTCTATCAAGAATTTCAAAAATGGTCGGAAGGAAGCGGTATAAGGGGAACGTCGATTATCGGAGGAGCAAATGTAAAGCGCCAACTGGAAAAATTAAAAAAGCGCCCGCATGTCATTTTTGCCACACCTGGCAGATTGTTAGAACTAATCAAACAAAAAAAAGTGAAAATGCACGAGATTAAAATGGTCGTTCTTGATGAGGGAGATCAACTTATGATTCCGGAGCATTTGAACACTGTCCAAAACATTGTGAAGTCGACGATGAGTGACCGCCAAGTTGTATTATTCTCAGCAACGATGAAACCAGCGACAGAAATGCTGGCAAAAGAAATGACAAACAAACCTGAAGTACTAAGAATTGAAAAAGACGAAGTGGCTTCTTCCGGTGAAGTTGAACATATTTTTTTCTCCTGTGAACCAAGGGATAAAATAAAGCTGCTTGAAAAAATTGCCCGCTTAGCTAAAAGTAAATCACTCGCATTTATCAATGACATCGGAGAGATTCAAGTTTTTAAAGAAAAATTGCTTTTTAAAGAGTTATCCATCGGGGTCCTGCATAGTGACATGAAAAAGCTTGAACGTCAGGCAGCATTAAAGGCCTTCCGCGATGGTAAAATGAACATGCTGATTGCCACAGATATTGCAGCGCGCGGTCTTGATATCCAAGGGGTTACCCATGTTGTTCAGATTGACTCTCCAAAGGATATTTCTCAATATGTACACAGAGCAGGAAGAACAGGAAGAATGGGGGCAAATGGTACCGTCATCTCACTTGTGACCGATCGGGAAGAAAGAGAACTTAAGCGTTATTGCCGGGAGTTGAATCTTCCTCTTCATAAAAGGGTATTTTATCAAGGACAAATTGTTGCTGAGGACCAAAGAAATCAAAAATTAAAACGTTAATGTTAGGCAGTGGCGGAAATCCACTGCTTTTTCTTTTGGGACGTTTTATTACGACCGTTCGCCTCGAAAAATAGCTGTCACGGTCAATAGGAAAGGTTTATAATGACCATTCGCCTCGAAAAATAGCCGTCAGTTCCCATCGAAAAAATGCCGTCACGGTCAATAAAAAAGGGAATTCTTACTATCTTCTCGAATTGTAAAAGAGAAACGGAGGGACTGAAATGGAAAACCCAAAATTAAAGAAATATCTCGATGAATGGCTTGAAGAAGCAACAATCTGTGAAACCCAAGAAAAATTGGAGAGCGGCGAGCTTACATCTAAAGAACTAGTCTTAATGTATTTACAAAGAATTTCTCGTTTCGATAAAATGCTGCATTCAATCATAGAAATTAATCCCGATGCGCTGCAGATAGCAGAAGCTCTTGATGCGGAACGGAAAGAAACAGGACCACTCAGTCAGTTACATGGAATCCCAATTTTAATAAAAGATAATATTGATACTCATGACAAAATGCATACAAGTGCCGGATCGTTGGCTTTAAAGGATTCAATTGCCCAGAGCGATTCGTTTGTGGCAAAGCAATTACGTAGAGCAGGAGCCATCATTCTTGGAAAAACTAATATGACGGAGTGGGCAAACTTCATGGCAATTGGTATGAAAAGCGGCTATAGCTCAAGAGGAGGTCAAGTGCAAAATCCGTACGGGCCGGGAAAATTTGATGTCGGCGGCTCCAGCTCAGGTTCAGGTGCAGCGATTGCCGCCAATTTTGCTGCAGTTGCCGTCGGAACAGAAACATCTGGCTCTATTTTAAATCCATCCTGCCAAAATTCTTTAGTGGGGATAAAACCAACAGTCGGCCTTGTAAGCCGAAGAGGGATTATCCCGATCGCCCATACCCAGGATACCGCCGGTCCAATGGCAAGAACGGTGGAAGATGCCGCCATTCTGTTAAATGTACTCTGTGAGAAAGATGAACAAGATCCTATCACCGGAACAAATCGGTTTAGTGATTTCGATTTTACCGAATTTCTTTTAAAGGATGGACTTAAGGGAAAGAGAATTGGGATTGCATCAAACGGGTTTTTGGAGCTTTTAAGTGAGGAAAAGCAAAAGGTTGTAGCTGCAGCATTGGAAGTGCTGAAATCGTCAGGAGCAGAAGTTATTGAACAAATTGAAATCCCTTCTGCTAAAGCCGAATGGAAATATGATGTGTTAACCTATGAATTTAAACCAGACATAAATGCCTATTTGAATGGCCTCCCCCTATCCATACCCGTGAGAACTTTAGCAGATCTGATTGAATTTAATAAAAAGCATGAAGAAAAAATGCTCAAATATGGCCAGGCCGTGCTGCTGGAATCAGAAACAACGAGCGGTTCTTTAACGGAAGCTGCGTATATCGAAGCGTTGGAATTCGACCTTTATCATTCGACAAAGCAAGGGATTGATTTTGCATTAGAAACATATGACTTGGATGCAATTGTTTTTCCTAGCGATGAGGGCTCTCATCTCAGTGCCAAAGCAGGTTATCCAACAATTGCTGTTCCTGCTGGCTATACGTCTGATGGAGAACCAGTTGGTATTACTTTTGCCGGAACCGCATATAGTGAACCACTTTTAATCCAAGTGGCTTTTGCTTTTGAGCAAATAACACGCTTCCGCAAGGCGCCTGTCCTAGAATAAGTTTTCTTGAATTCATCCATACTATCAATGAATTTTTCAAAAAGGAGATGGTATGTGTGGGAAGAAAGAAACTAGGTAATGCCAATGCCCAGCGCAACAATAACACGAAAAAGCCTATGAAGGAAAGCTCCGAACTGGTTGAATTTACAACTGGGGATGACTTAAAACGGAACCGTCCGAATAGTAAATAAATCAAGTAACGCCTCCAGCTGTAACGGAGGCGTTTTGTAATGTAGAAATATCCCAATTTGAGGGATTTGTTCATATTTGATAGAAAATTGTTCTAATCACTCATTAATTTGTCCATAACTTTGTTATGTTGTTCATACCATCAAAAAATTTGTTTATATCCCTCAAAATCTAGCCGCAGCCCTATTCTTCCTTCAGTAAATCTAGCGCTTTATTCGTCGGTCCTTCAATTACATCACCAGAATAGGAATACCGTGAACCATGGCATGGGCAATCCCATGACTTTTCTGCGCGATTCCATTCACATTCACAGCCTAAATGGGTACAGGTGGTATCAACAACAAAAAGTTTACCGTTCTCGTCTTTATATGCTCCCGCCCTCTTTCCGTTATACATGACAACTGATCCTTCACCCACTTGTAAATCATCTGTGGATTTGTCTGTATACTCAAGCTTTCCTTTAAACAAATGTTTAGCAACATCTGAATTGGTTGTTATCACGCTTTTTAAAGCGGGATCAGCTTGGAAACGTGACGGTGAATAAAGTTCTTTGTAAGGATTGTCTCGATTCATCACATAATCGGTTAATAGGTGTCCTGCAAGAATTCCTGTTGTCATTCCCCATTTTTTATATCCTGTAGCAATGAAAACATTCTTACGGCCTTCGGTATAATGGCCGATATATGGGACCTTGTCCAATGTAACCATATCCTGGGCAGACCACCGGTAATGGTATTCCGACAATCCAAATACATCCTTGGCAAAGGCCTGCAGTGCTTCATAATGCTTCACCGTGTCGATTCCCTGTCCAGTTTTATGGTTTTCACCGCCGATTATCAGTAACTTTTCGCCATTATAAGGTGTATAGCGAATCGAGCGGGTCGGGCTGTCACCACTGATATAGATGCCGCCAGGATAATCTTTGTCGGTTTTTATTCCAATTGCATAGGACCTATCAGCGTACATTCTTGCGAAATAAAGACCGGGTTTATCATAAAAAGGGAAATGAGATGCAATAATAACATGCTTGCATGTTACCCTATGACCTGACTTGGTCACAACTTTTGGTTCTGTATCATCGTCTTCGATGTCCGCGGCAACCGTGTTTTCATAAACAGAGCACCCCGATTTAACGGCATCCTCTAAAAGCGTCTTTAAGAATTTAAGCGGGTGATACTGTGCTTGATTGCGCATCATAAGAGCAGCTTTCGCTGGGATATTAAATGGAATGGTATCTTTTAAGGCACCGTCAATTTCTAGACTCTTGTACGCTTCCCATTCCGTTTGCAGCTTACCTGCGTATTCTTCTGTTGTTGCATAAATGTAAGCATCTTCCTTGCTAAAGTCACAGTCAATGCCATTTTCCTTCACTTTGTCTTCAACGAATTGAATGGCATTCATATGAGATTCAAAGTAAAGTCTTGCCTTTTCTTTTCCAAAATGATTAATATATTCGTCATATATAATGCCGTGCTGGGCAGTTAATTTTGCGGTTGTATGTCCAGTTGTCCCATTTAAAACACCGCCTGCTTCTAAAATAGCTACCTTTCGCCCTTCCTTAGACAGTAAATAGGCAGCTGTTATCCCAGTTATGCCTGCTCCGACAATCGCCACATCTACTGCTAGATCCTCGTTTAAACTTTCAAAAGTAGGCAATTCAATCTCGCGCCAATAGGTTTTAGGAAATTGATGTTCAGATGTACTCATATGTACGCCTCCAGCTTTTTAAAATAATCTCTTGTTTAATTTTTCCCAAATTGCAAAATTAATGTCATAAAGGAAAAATATTAATTTCACCAAAAAATAAAAGAACCCTGTAAGCTCAGGGTCCAACTATATTTATTCATTATCGGATATTACTTTATCAATACGGACAGCATCATCAGAATCAAGCGCTTCTCTCAAGATATGAAATATTAACCAGCCTGCACACCCTAGACAAAAAAGAAAACCGAGAGTAATGGTCCACAAAAGAGTCATCATTAATCCCCCTTTTTCAAGCTCGTTGTTTAAGTAAGCTTTTTAAAGGTATATGCATCAGGGGGATTAATTTTGCCTAGAATCCGTTATTAGTCTTTTTTCTTCAGTTCTGAATAATAATCGACCTTTTTAATATTGACGCCCACAAAGGTTTCAATAATCGACTGGCCGCCGGCGATTGAGAAAATCAAAATAAACACGAAAGTAACCTTTGGAAAAAGCAGATAGGCTCCACCCAATAAAATGGCACTCCACACACCGGCACACCAATAACATTTCAAAAGATAACCAAACATAGAGGCAGGAATTTCCTTGGTTTCTGTACCAGCATCCGTTTCTACTTCGACCTTTTTCATAAAAGGTTTGCGGATAAATTCGGTAATTTTATCAAAAACAATTAAATGGGTTAAACGATAGCTTGCTAAAATTAACATGATATAAGTCATCCAGGAAATATCCCTCACATTTTGAGCCTCCGAAACCTTACGCTTTGTAAAGCCAAATATTATTTTTTCTTCCCTGTATATTTTGAGCCTTAAATCAAAATTATATATTCGGAGGAGGCGAAAAAATGAAAAAATCTTTTTGGTTTAGTTTTCTGTTCTTACTATCACTTTTCTGTATTCCAAGCGTGTCTTTTGCCCAACAAATTTACACGGTACAGCCAGGGGACTCACTTTGGAAAATTGCGGTTAGATATCAGGTCGGGATTACGGAGATTATTCAAGCCAACCCGCAATTTAAAAATCCTAACTTGATTTATCCTGGGCAAAAGGTAAACATTCCTGATTTAGGCGGTGTTAAATCGATTGAAAGTCAGGTCATTTCGCTAACCAACCAGGAGCGTGCGAAAAATGGACTGAAGCCATTAACGGCAGATTGGGAGCTTTCAAGAGTGGCACGTTATAAGGCAATGGATATGCGTGATAAAAATTATTTTAGTCATACAAGTCCAACCTATGGCAGTCCGTTTGATATGATGAAGAACTTTGGGATTGCCTATCGTTCTGCAGCTGAAAACATTGCCGCAGGGCAAACAACACCAGCATCAGTGGTTCAAGCTTGGATGAATAGCTCCGGTCATCGGGCAAATATTTTAAGCACGAAATCCACCTATATTGGTGTTGGCTATGCACAAGGCGGCTCACAAAGATATTACTGGGTACAAATGTTTATATCTAAATAAGGGGCGAAAGGGGTCAGTCTCAAAGCTTTAGGCTTAAGAGACTGACCCTTTCTACGTCCAGAGACTGAGATAAAAATCAAGCTCTAGCGCAATTATGAAAAGCTTTGGAAAAAGGTAAGATGAAAACAAGAAAAGAAAGGGAGTGAAAACAAAATGAAAAAGTTTGGTTTACTGGTAGCGGGAGGAATTGCAGCTGTCATCTTGCTATCAACAATTGGTCCAATGGTAGGGTTACTCGTTAGCCTAGTGCTCCTGTACTTCATATTCAAACAGTTTTTAAAAGCTGAATCTACAGGTGGAAAAATTGGCCTTGGGATTATTGGCTTTATCGTCCTAATGGCTTCTATCCATAACGCTCCAGCCATCATTGGGGTTGCAGCAGCCTATGTGCTTTACCTCGTTTATAAAAAATGGAACGAGAACAAACACACGAAAATCAAAGAAGAATCTGATCCATTCGTCAATTTTGAAAAACAATGGAATGACTTAAAAAATTATTAAAATAAAAGGAGAGAATAACGATGACAAACCTATTTGCAAGAATTAAAAACACGATTACGGCAGACATACACGAGGCTCTTGATCAAAAAGAAAAACAAAATCCAATCGCCTTGCTTAATCAATACCTTCGCCAATGTGAACAAGAAACAGAAAAGGTAAGAAAGCTTTTGGAACGTCAATATACATTGAAGGATGAATTTACGAGAGAATACCACCAAGCAGTAGAGTTAGCTGAAAAAAGAAAGTATCAAGCTGAGGTTGCTTCTAATGCAGGCGAAACGGAGCTTTATCAATTTGCATCAGCAGAGCATCAGCAATATGCAGACCGTGCCGGCCGCTTAAGTGCGTCACTTGAACAAACAAAGGCGCAGCTAGGGGATTTAGAGAGAAAATATGAAGAAATGAAGCACAAGCTTAAAGACATGAACCTAAGACGGATGGAATTAATGGGCCGTGAAAATGTCACTCGTGCAAATCTTCGTATTAACCAGGTGCTTGATTCCAATACTTATTCAGATAAATCCTATTCAAAATTTAAAGATATAGAAAACTATCTGGACCGCTTAGAGCACCAAGTGAACAGCTCATTTTACCGCAATACGATTGATTCAAGGATTGCCCAATTAGAAAAAGATATGAAATTAGAAGAAAGCAAGTCCATTTAGTAAGAAAAAATGTTATCCTATAAGAAAAGCGGAAGCGCCCTTTAGCGACGGATGGCCATTAGTCGCGGGCGCCGGAGCTAGAGGTAGACACTAAAAAGGCGTAGTTTGTACGCCTTTTTAGCAATAGGTATAAAACATAATGTATAAAAAGGGAGGGTGAGCCAATGTTTAAAAATACTAAAAATGATTATGTTGGATGGCTGGTCATAATCGGTATTGTCATACTGCTCCTAGAGATTTTATTTTTCAACAGAGGGCTTATATTCTCTCTTTTTATTTCTGGTGGAATGATTTATCTAGGTCGAAAACGGTCCGGTAAAAAGCTTGGAAAACTCCTTTTTATCGGCGGAATTATTTCCTTTGTCCTTAGTATCGTCAATATGATGACCTTCAAGTTTTTATTGATAGCCATATTACTGCACTTTTTCATTCAGTTTATAACATCTAAAAAGCAGCCCAATAAGATTTCACCTGAGATCTCCACACAAGAACCAGCAAAGCAAGACGAAACCTTGATTAAATCGGAGCCGTTGTTTGGAAATCTCTTTTTAGGTCAACAAAAAACTCCTGTTGGTGTATATGACTGGAAGGATGTTAACATTCAGACCGGGATCGGGGATACCATCATTGATCTTAGTTACACGATGCTGCCAAAAGGGGAAACCGTCATTTTTATTCGAAATATTATAGGCAATATTCAAATCCTTATCCCATATGAAATTGATGTCAGTATCCATCATTCTTCTGTGGCGGGTTCGACTACTGTTTTTGGCAATCATCAATCAAAAATCTTCAATCAGGTGTTCCAATTGAAAACGCCAGGCTATGACCAGTCTGAACAAAAAGTGAAGATTTTCACTTCACTCGTTGTGGGGAATTTAGAGGTGAGCCGGATATGAGTACAACAGGGCGTCAAATTGTCTGGAGTGTCGGCTTTTCCTTCCTCATCGCAATTATTATTGGAGCCGTCTTTATTTATGTATTCCCTTTAAATGAATGGTCGGAATTATGGAGCAAACATTTTATGAATATTCCATTAGTCATTTTTGTTCCCGCTTTTAGCATTACGCTAGGAATTCTGTTAGGCGGTGCGCAAGGCTTTTTTTTGCGAAAACAGTTTCTCTCAATTGAACACTCTTTACACCAATTAGAAGAAGGCCGGCAGTGGGAAGTGAAAGTGAAGCCTCCTGTTACGGAAATGCAAATGATCGCCGAGCGAATCGATAAAATTGGCAAACAAATGTCAGAACAGGCGAAGCTCTCACAACGATTAGCGACTGAAAAGGTAGAAGACCAGGAAGAGAGAATTCAGGAAATTATTGAGCAGGAACGAAATCGGCTTGCCCGCGAGTTGCATGATTCTGTGAGTCAGCAATTATTTGCCGCGTCAATGTTGATGTCTGCTATCAATGAAACAAAACAGCAGTCAGAAACGGACAGGGAAGCAAAGCAGCTACAGCTGGTTGAAGAGATGATACATCAATCACAGCTCGAAATGCGTGCACTTCTTTTACACTTGCGGCCAGTTGCCTTAAAAAATAAAACGCTTCAAGAAGGAATTGAAGAGCTATTAATCGAATTATCTCAAAAGGTAACAATGGATATTAAATGGAAGGTGGAAGCTTTTCCATTAGACAAAGGAGTAGAAGATCATCTCTTTCGTATTCTCCAAGAGTCTGTATCTAACACCTTAAGGCATTCGAAAGCAAATAAACTTGAGGTCCTAATGGTCAAACGAGATGAGCTAGTCATCTTAAGGATTGTCGATGATGGAATTGGTTTTGAAGTAGACGAAATGAAAGCGGGCTCCTATGGCATGCAAAATATGCACGAGCGTGCCGTTGAAGTAGGCGGGACATTAAAAGTGATTAGTGTTAAAGATAAAGGAACAAGGCTGGAAGTGAAAGTACCAGTGATGATTAATGGAGATGGTGCCAATGATTAGAGTAGTATTTGTGGACGACCATGAAATGGTAAGAATCGGGGTTTCTTCTTATTTATCTGCGCAGCCGGACATTGAAGTCGTTGGTGAAGCGGATGATGGAAAAAAAGGGGTCGAGCTAGCCCTTGAACTTCGCCCTGATATCATTTTAATGGACTTAGTGATGAAGGAAATGGACGGGATCGAAGCGACAAGGCAAATCATTGAACAATGGCCTGAAGCAAAGGTCATTATCGTGACGAGCTTCTTGGACGATGAAAAAGTATATCCTGCACTTGAAGCCGGAGCAACCAGCTATATGCTGAAGACCTCTAAAGCAGGTGAAATCGCCAATGCTGTCCGTGCTACATTCCATGGGCAATCCGTGCTAGAACCAGAAGTAACGGGAAAAATGATGGTGAAAATGCGCCAAAAGAATACTCATTTGCCACATGAAGATCTTACCAGCCGCGAACTGGAAATCTTACTCTTAATGGCAGAGGGAAAAACCAATCAGGACATTGCCGATGAATTATATATCGCCTTGAAAACTGTCAAAACCCATGTTAGCAATATTTTAAGCAAGTTAAACGTACAAGACCGCACGCAAGCAGTGATCTATGCGTTTAAGCATTCGTTAATAAAATAAATTCGAAGACTTTCCAAGCTAATTTGGAAGGTCTTTATTTTTGAAAAAAACAATTGAAAATTCTTCTCAATTGCTGTTATGATAGTTAATGAAAATGATTATCATTATTAATATATTTGGGGGAACTAATTACATATGAAGCTACTAAAAGTATCAGGAATTTTATTGTTATCTAGCAGTCTCTTGTTTGGATGTTCAAATACGGACAAAACGGAATCAACTGAAAAGGTGAATGAAACAAAGACTGCGGCTTCAAAAGCTCTTGATGAGGTAACCAAAGCTTACCGGGAGTATGCAATTGGAGAAATTGAGGAGTTTGTAAAGGCAACAGAAGCATTTACCAATGCAGTTAAAAATGGTGATATCGAACAAGCCAAATCTTTATATGGACCAGCGCGGATGCACTATGAGCGGGCCGAACCGATTGCAGAAGTGTTTGGAGACCTTGATCCGAAAATTGATGCCCGCGAGGGAGATGTCCCTGAGGCAGAATGGGGCGGATATCACCGGATTGAAAAGGGATTATGGATTGAAAACACAACAAAGGGATATGAACAATATGCCGACCAGTTGATGAAGGATGTTAATCTGCTTAGAGCAAAAGTAGATACGGTTGAAGTTACACCGGATTTATTAATTACAGGGGCCGTTGACCTCTTAAATGAGGTATCTACTTCAAAAGTGACCGGAGAAGAGGATCGCTACTCCCATACGGATTTATATGATTTTGCTGCGAATGTAGAGGGAGCGGAAAAGATATATCAGCTGTTAAAT
>Ga0213826_1000297_pt1 | contig 33198 bp, 40 predicted proteins | sample MC6MC0899MG_FD_180668 | JGI IMG/M metagenome (GOLD analysis project Ga0213826, IMG submission 180668) | Enriched soil aggregate microbial communities from Iowa State University, Ames, United States - MC6-MC0899-MG | ecosystem: Environmental > Terrestrial > Soil > Unclassified | place: USA: Iowa...
TCTACAGCTTTTTTCTTAAATGTGACATCGTATGTTGTCCTTATATTTTTACCCATAAAAAATCCCCTCCATAGTAGACAGATTAGTATGCTTTCTTTTATCTGTCTACTATAAGGGGATCATATCATAAATTAGCTGTTCTTTTTATATTTAATTAAAATGTCAATAAGGAGTCGAGTGATATTACACTTTCATAAGCTACGGATTCATTGAGGATGTCATCTGTATATCTAATTCCTTTATAATGGAGCATATCATCCTCTAAATACAGGTCTGTGATTTGGACTATAGAATCATATGAAGTAATTTGGGTTTTCTCTTTTGTCTTTATGTTTACTCTGAATATATTTCCGCCAATACAAACGGTACCGTCTCCGAAACCAATAATCACCAAAATATTTTCATTATCTTGCCATATAACATTTTTAGGTATATAAGATCCATCCGGAGCAACTAAAACTTCTTGTTCTCCGTTTTCTAAATCGACTAAGTAAAGATTTCCATATACTTCCCATTCCAAGGGTGATATATAGGCAGCTTTTGTGTTATCGGGTGACTTTATTGGAATGGTTGGAGAATCCTTTGCAATAACCTCTGTTTTTCCACTTGGATACACTAGTTGAACGGTCTCGCTTTTTGAATCGAATTTAATATCAAACATCACCATTATCCATTCCTCCTAGTTCAAGTTCTCCATTATATAATACATTAATTAAATCTGGGTTTTCCTTACACATTTCTTCAATATCTGCTTTTATCATTATACAACACTTGCTTTTAAGATGTTGCTTAGCAACTTTTCGGATATTATCCATTTGATTTGAAGTAGGGGTAAAAGTCAATGCTCATACCCAAATATCTGGCTCATGTTGGGAAGCAGTTACGATATCATTACCAATTTCAATAATGTTTGGCATCTTCTTTCTCTTTTTACATTGAAAAATCCACTTTCGCTCATATCCTAGATTAGAAGGTAGTTCTTCATATGTAAAAGCTACAATATCTCTTCCTTTATCACTACCGGCCTGACCATGCCATTCTCTGTTTTTGAAATTAATTGTATTTCACTTTCTAAGTCTTTAACTAATTCTGTATCAAAAGCATTTTTAGCAATCATGAGAAACTCTTTTACAGCCGGAGATGCATCAGAAATTGCAGAACAAGCTAGTGCAATATATAGGTAACTTGTTAAATTAAGTTTTCTTATCTCGATGTTTTGTTGAGTTTTTAAAAATAACTCTGTACCGATGGTAACGCCAAGCCCTTCTTGTACCATATTAGCAATGGTAGTGCAATCGCGTACTTCAAAACGGATAGATGGTTTGATTTGTGATTCTTCAAATAACTCCTCTATATGTGATTGGTACATTCCAGTTGGCATAATGAAAGGCTCTTTCTCTAAATCGTACATATCTATCGTTTCTTTATGAAGGAATTTGTGCTCGGGATGAAAAGCTACAACCATATTGTCTTTCAAGAGAGGAACTAGATCAAAGCTAGGGTTTGTCTTCCCTTTTACAACAAACCCAATGTCTATAATTCCAGATTGTAACCATTCCGTAATTTCTTCATATGTCCCTTCATAAAACTTAAATTCTATTTTAGGATGTTTTTTCTGAAATTTTGCAAGCAATTTAGGTAATAAGCAGGAAGAAGCGCTCGCAAAAGTACCAATACGAATGATACCCGTTTCTAAGTTCGTTGCTAACGCGATTTCTTGGTTAATTGCTTCAATTCTTTTCAACACTTCTCTTATATGTGGTAGTGTTCTTTGTCCTATTTCTGTGAGTGCTAATCCCTTTCTACGGTCCCGAATCAATAATGGGACTCCTAATTCTGTTTCCAAACTGGAAATAGCATGACTAACAGCTGATTGAGTCATACTTAATTTTTCAGCGGCTTTTGTAAAACTTCCTAACTCTATTACTTTAGATAAAATCTCGAAACGAACAATGCTCATGAGTAATAACTCATCTCCATTATCAAAAATATCAATTTTACTTATGTTAACATGGCATTTAAAATAAATACAACCAAAGAAATACTTAAGGAGATGTAAACGTTGGCAAGGAACAGCAATCAATTCATTATTATTCTCTTAGCTTTAGGAGCCTTTGTTACAGGGACAGCTGAATTTGTTGTTTCTGGAATATTAGAAACCATTTCTTTCGATTTAGATGTATCGATCTCAACTGCAGGACAACTAATAACCATATATTCGTTATCGTTTGCAGTTGGTGCATTCGCACTGGTTTCGTTAACTGCGAAATTTGAACGTAAAAAAGTATTATTATATGCTATTTTTACTTTTATTTTAGGGAATCTTGTAGCGTTTATTAGTAATGATTATATTATACTAATGTTGTCAAGAATCATTATGGCAATGAGTGGTGGGCTTTACATTGTTGTTGCAACAAACTATGCTGCTCAAATTGCTACAGCAGATAAACGTGGTAGTGCCATGGCAACGATTATTACTGGCTTTACCGTTTCATTAGTATTTGGTGTACCTATAGGGACATTTTTAGCTGCTTATCTAGATTGGCGTAATATTTTTCTAATTATTGCTTTTGTTACAGTACTTCTTTTACTTTTACTTTATAAATTATTACCTAGTATAAAAGGTAATAAGCCCGTGCCCTTTAAAGAACAAATACAAATTATAAAGGATAAACGGGTCTTCACTGTATTAACAACAACTATCCTTTGGATATTAGGATACACCATGGTGTTTGCTTATATCTCTCCGTTGTTAAGTAATTCTGCAGGCTTTTCAATAGAGATGACTAGTATCGCCTTATTTGTTTTAGGCACTTTTTCTTTTATTGGCTCACGTTTTGGTGGATATGCTGTAGACAAATGGGGTCCAAATCAAACGATATCAAATAGTTTATTCGTTCATGCAGTTACTTTACTAGTATTAACATTTACACAGCATTCGATAATAGGCTTATTTATAACGTTAGCATTTTGGGGAGTAGTGACTTGGACAATAACACCAGCTACGCAATTTTATTTGATTTCACTAAAACCACAATCATCTGAAACTGTACTCAGTTTTAATACAGCATTAATGAACATTGGGATGGTGCTAGGTTCTGCTTTAGGAGGTATCATTATAAAATATACTAGCATTATAAATTTGAGTTGGATCGGCAGTTTATTTGTTATTCTTGCTCTCATTTTTATCAAATACTCTTTTCACTTAAACAAATCTGATTCACGGAATATTGAAATGAGACTACAAACTTGTCAAGAAGAATAACACTTGAATAAAAAGCTGCGTAAACAATTACTAGGAATATAAGGAGTGATTATATATGACTTTAGAGAATTTAAATAAATGGGCATTTTTTTACTTTTCTCCCGAATTTTCCCCAAAAGAAAATACTGTCATTAACCGTAATGCAATGGGAACATGTGAAATGATAACAATTGGTTTTGATCCTAGCGCTAAACAAGATGGAAGTATTATTGAGATGGCTAAAAAGCTAAAAACGGAAGGTGTCCAATTCATTGAACTATGCGGTGGTTTTGGCCCTACATGGGTTGCTAAAATTACCGAAGCTTTAGATTATGAGATTCCAGTGGGGACCGTAACTTATGGACCCGAATTCAGAAAACAACTATATGATATTATGAATTAAATTAAGCTCCACTACTTGTGATAAAGATTATGGCAAAAGTAAAAGACGAATTTCGTAATTTTATCACTACTTACAGCCAATAAAGCAAAGATCAAATGTTGAACTCCATATAATGACCGTAAACATAAAAAGCCCAGGCTCAAAATCATTGAGTACCTAGGCTTTTTACCTTGTTCAAAATTAGACAAACTTAATTATTTTCAAGTCCGTGCTAAGTTACATGAACCGAGGAACTTTTCATTCGTTTTTGTTGCAAATGCAATAAAAAGAGAATATATTAAGCAAATACTAATAATGCTATTTTGACCTCTTTATTAGTAGTATACCTGTTACAATAAAGCTATATTAATTAAATCGGAATTCGTAAAGGGGAATCAAACAAGGTGAAATGGCAAGTAAAAGAATTTTATAAATTAACTACTAAAGAATTATATGAGATTTTAAAAGTAAGAGCAGAAGTATTTGTAGTAGAGCAGCAATGTATATACCAAGATATAGATTCAAAAGATGAAGTTTCCTATCATCTGTTTTATGAAGATAATACAGAAAAAGCGAATATGATTTAAGGGATAGTATATGAGTATTAATTTCTTAGACAATCGATAAGGAGAAACTGGATTGAAAATTGAAATAATTTCGAATATGAAATTAATGATCAATTGATTCTGGGTAATCTACATGTAATGGTGCTGGAATTAGCCAACCTTTAGTTTTATTAAGACGTAAAAATTTAGCTCCAAGTTAAGCTTTTGCTGTATGGAATTGACCATACATTAGTAAGATTCTAGTTGATATACCCATAACTTGGCTACATGTAACTAATCCAGTAGCAAGGTCACCTGCTAGTGTAGCGCTAATTTCTGGATCATTAAATTTCGCACATGGAGAGACATCCTCAATTATTGCAACTGGTCTTTCTTGTAGTGAAGGTGGTAGAGCAACACCATTAGTTATTAATACTTTTTCTAACTGTTTTGCTTCTTCTCTTCAAGTGTCGATGATAGTGTAATGGTTTGTCTTTAGGGTTTCCACTCATATAAAGGATCAATGACCAACCGCCTTGATGTTGGAATCCGTTTAAAAATACGAACAATGAGTGGCTGTACCATGACACCGAAATTTTATAAACGTGGAGCACCGTGTATATCTTTTTGGATATAGCTGAAATTTCAAATCGAGCGTTTACAATTATAGAAGATTGAAAGTGGCTATCCGAAAAGTCAGATCTAATCTGAATTATTCGGAAAGCTCCAATTGAAAATCATTTCCAACAGATTTTTCTAGACTTATTCACACGATTTCATGCCAAAACGCATTTTGAGCAACGTAGAAAAATCACAAACCACTGAAAATCACTGATTCTATTACACTGCCATTGAACTTAAACAACCATAGATGGGCTGAATTCCGTAAAACAAAATCAGGTGTGAAGTTGTATTTGCGCCTTGTTTACCTAGAAAAAGGTTGTTCGTACCCTGATAAAACGGTGCTGACGAATGCGAAAGAACATGAACATTGTCAGCTTGAAATTCCCCGTTGATGACAAGGAGTGCATGTACGTGTTTAATCGAGGTTACTTAGCTTATGAGCGCTTTGATCGCATGACAGATGACGGATTTTTCATTGTCTCACGCTTACGAAAAAACGCCCCAACATGATGTTGCTATAGATGCACAGTTCTTTGCCAGTCGCATCACACACGTACTACGATTTTGTCATCGCCTGTTTCTGGCGGGACAGCATTTGATGTTTAGATTTAGTGCCCTGTGAAGTCGGGATTTCCGACTACAAGATGACTAGACGGAAATCCACTTAATAGACATATTTTTATAATCTATCTTCACCATTTTTAAATACACGGTGACCAGCTGGAAAGCCGTTTCTGCGTGCTACCGCCGCGATAATCAAACCGACGAGGATGGAGAGTAGCAGTGCCCACGGAAATGAGGCGACACCCTGAGTTTCCAATAAAAATCCGCCGACGATGCCACCGCCTGCGATTGCACAGTTCCAGACGGTTACACACATTGACTGTGCCACGTCTGCGCCGTCTCCAGCGGCATCGGCGAGCGCTGTTTGCAAAAGGGTTGCTGCGCCACCAAAGGTTAGCCCCCACACCGCAACTGCCGGATAAACTACAATCGGTGATGTCCCACCAATACCTAGTGCCAGCGCCATGACCGCGAAAACTGTGAGGCTTAGGAGCACTGACCAGCGCAGCCATCGATCAACAATCAAGCTGACAATCCATATGCCAATCAGTGCCGCTAGGCCAAAGATTAACAGGACTAGATCCACACGCTCGGTCAGACCAGCCGGCGCAAGAAAAGGAGCGATGTAGGTGTAGAGTATGTTATGAGCAAGCATCCAGGCTACAATCACAGCCAGAATTGAAGGTACACCAGGCGTGGTAAATACTTGATGCAGTGGCAGACGCTGTCTCTTAGACTGACCGGGATAATCAGGCACTGTGAGTAGCACCCAGACAATGAGTACAAGCGTCAATATGGACATGATACCGAAGGCAATCCGCCAACCGACCAAATTGCCCAGCCATGTGCCCATTGGTACTCCTAAAGAAAGCGCAAGGGGTGTGCCAACCATCGCCAATGCCATCGCCCTACCTTGTAAAGTGGGGTGCACCATTCGGCGTGCATAGCCTGCAAGCAGGCTCCACGACAGACCTGCGGCGATTCCTGCAAAGAAGCGCGCAGTCATTGTCAGAAAATAATTCGACGACAGTGCCGTAATCGTATTGAACACGAGGAAGCCAATAATGGCGAAAAGTAGCACTGAACGTCGTCGCCAACCTTGTGTGGCAACTGTCAACGGAATCGCTGCAATGACAGAACCGATGGCATAGATTGTGACGGTCTGTCCAGCGAATGCTTCGGAAACTCCAAGACCCTGACCAATCTGCGGCAACAGCCCTGCCGGAATTGTTTCGGTTAGAATGCTGATAAAACCCGTCATCGCAAGAGCGAGTAGACCTGCAACAGGTAAAGTATTCGATTCAGAAGTTACGAAAGTATCTAATGATTGTTGTGACATATTTTTCTCCCTAATATAGATATATTTTCTAATTTATTATTCCAGCTAATTGTGGATGTAGTGGCTTAGTGTGAATTGGTGAACTCCACCTGTCGCCTTGTGGAATCCTCTACATTCAGTCATCGCTATAAAGTAACAGAGATGGCGATACTCTATAACATTTGCGAGCTTCATCACCCTGTACTGAAGACAACGGCTAACCAACCCTAGTCACACAAATTAAACTAGCTCTTTAAGGATATGGTTTGCCGTACGTTTCCATCATTGCTGGATTTCATTCGACATTAACAGTAAGGCTCACATCGATATTGCCTCGTACGGCGTTGGAATATGGGCAAATCTGATGAGCGCGTGTGACAAGTTCTTCTGCTGATTTTTGATCGATGCCACTGACAGACACATTGAGTGCAGCACTCAACAGAAAGCCATTATCAGCCGTCGGGTGAATATTAACGGTAGCCTCAACCTGTGAATTCGGAAGCGCAATCTTCTGTCGAACAGCGACAAGTTTCAATGTGGAATGAAAACACACAGCATACCCTGCTGCAAAAAGCTGTTCTGGATGGGTCTTACCACTCCCCCCACCAAACTCCTTTGGAAAGCCAGATCGAGATCAAGCAGCCCGTCATTGCTGCGGACAAGGCCATTACGTCATCTCCAGTTGAAGCCTGAGGTAGTGTAAAGAATCTTCGTCATATAATTCCCTCCTTAATATGGATATTTTGAAATTGATTATTCTGTATAATTAACTAGCAAATTCCGCTTGTTTACGATATATGGAACGAATATTCCATATATTAAACTCATAAACTCCACTTGTCAACTATTTATGGATCAATTAGTACAAAATTGTTGTCAATGATTTATGAATCGATTAGTATAAAATTAAAAAAGGAGGTTCTCTTATGGTACGAACAGGACGACCACGCAAATTTAATCGTGATGAAGCGGTTGCGGCGGCTATGTTTTTATTTTGGGAGCACGGCTTTGAATCAACTTCGCTTGCACATCTCCGTGAAGCAATGGGGGGCATATCGGCAGCGAGTTTTTATGCAGCCTTTGAATCCAAGGAGGCGCTGTTTTGTGAGGCAACGGAGCTATACACTTCCACTTATGGACAGGTTTCAGAAAGTTTCCGGGATGAAAGTTTGACTTCAAGAGTAGCTATCGAGCAAGGACTGCGGAGATCGGCACGAATGCAAACAGATAAATCTCATCCTTTAGGTTGCCTACTCGTTCTGTCAGCCGTTAACTGTTCTCCTGAGCAAAAACACATCACGAAGATGCTGATCAAGGAACGCGAAAGGAGCCGCGGTTGGTTAAAAGACTGTATTGAACGGGCCGTAGCCAAAGAGGAGTTGCCTGATTCAACAGACATCTCCATGTTAGTTGTACTTTTTGATACATTTCTTCAAGGTATATCTACACAAGCACGGGATGCTGTTCCATATGAAAATATCGACAAAGCCATCACTCAATTGATGCAAACATGGGATCTATTATCAGCTAAACCAGTTATTTAGGAGATACATTGATTTTTTCATCCATATAAGAAACTCTATTTTGGGAAGAGTTGTGTAATGTCAGCCAAAAAATACGAATTTCATACGAATTAATCAGAGGAGGCTGGTGTGAAAGAATACAAGATAAGGTTAATCCAAATAAGCTGGGGTTTAAATTGGCACTTTATTCATTTGACATTTCGAGAATTATCAAATAGTATAAAATTATGAAAAACTTAGTGGAGATTTTTAAAGTGTTGGGTAATGAGACAAGATTAGAGATATTACGATGGTTGAAGGATCCAATAAACCATTTTGAAAAGCCGGCTGCACATCTTTCAAAAAACATTAGTGAAAAAGGAGGAGTGTGTGTAGGTGACATCCAAGAAAAAGCAAATATGTCACCATCCACAGTGTCGCACTATTTAAAGATGATGCAACAAGTTGGACTTTTAGAATCTGAACGTCATGGTCAATGGACTTACTATCGTCGAAATGAAGAAAATATAGAGGAAGTAGCCTCTTTTATAAAAAAGGATCTTTAAGATCTTTTTTTACTTAATTATTTCGATATTTCTCGAATTGTGAAATTAATACTTTTTTTATTATTAACACTTCGATATTTCTCGAATTATAAAAGCGAGTGGAGGGATTATACTTGAAATCTTTATTTTATGTAGTCGCATTGTTAGCCGGCGTAGTATTAAGCCTAGAGGGAGCTATTTATTCGGTACTAGGAGAGTCAATTGGAAAATTAGAAAGTAGTTTATATAATTTTGTATTTGGAACCATGATTCTTGGAGTTGCCCTTCTTTTTTGGGGAAAGGGTTCTTTGTCCTATACGGTTAAAGCACCAAAGTGGCAATTAACAGGGGGATTACTTGGGATTATTTATCTAACGATTCTCGTTATTGGTATTCCAATCATTGGAGTGGGGTTGGCAATGAGTAGTGTTGTTGTTGGGCAAATGGTGATGAGCATGATTATTGAGCATAGAGGCTGGTTAGGCAGTCCGAAAATTAAGGTAAAAACGGAAAAAATCATTGCAGTGGCGCTAATGATTGTTTCCTTATTTTTGATTTATTAAGGAGGTTACAAGATGTCTATTATTATTTTATTTGCTTCTCTCATAGGTGGTATTTTGTTAAGCGCTCAATCATCTGTTAATGGTTCGTTCAGTAATAAAGCTGGTACATTAGAAAGTGCATTTTTGACTTTCATTACAGGAGGCATGATGCTTTCCATTGTCGTTTTATTTTTTGGAAGTGGTAACCTATTAACTATTTTAGATGCACCAAAGTGGCAATTAAGTGCGGTTTGGTTTGGCGTAGGATACTTGTTTTTAACTATACTCGCAGTACCTAAAATTGGGGTCATTGCAACGAACCTCTCAGCCATTATTGGCCAAATTTCTATGGGAATGTTAATTGACCACTTTGGTTGGTTTAGTGGAATTCAGATCTCTTTTGATTTCAAACGAATGATTGCTATTGTTTTAATGTTGATAGCTCTTCGTTTGATTTATAAAGCAAATATGAAAGCAGGTAATGAAAGAAAGCATTTATCTCAACAATCTTCCCAATCATTGCATAGATTTTTGAAATAAATTTATTATTTGGTAATTTACATATGACATCTTTCTACCATTTTGGAAAAAAGCGTCATTTATAAACAACTAAATATATAAAAAATGATCTGTTACTTTAATAACAGATCATTTTTTGTTGAATCCGATTTTTAATAAGCTATTAAAATGATATAAATTTTCGAAGAACTTATCCTTGTTTTCGTTCTTACAGTATTCAATGGAATTAAAAAACAATGCCTTTATTTCAATTAAGATTACTTCATCTTCTATATGTTTTATAACATCGGGTGACATCGTTCTGTCCTCGGTCACTTTTAGTAGTAATCGCCGCCAAGTTTTTGGCATTCTGATTTTTTCATTTTGTAAGGCATTGATAGCACCGTCGGTCGTAAACTCATCAAAGGTCACTAAATAGGACTCAAAATAATCGATTTAGGATCTTTACCTTGAATAAATTCATCAACACGCTGTTTAAGTTCTGACGGTTTGAATTTTTCTTGTATTTACTCATTAAGACTGAACGTAGCTTTTTTAAGTATTCGTAGTAATCCTCTTGTTCTAATTCGTACTCTGTTTCCAATTTCAGCTGATGTAATCAAAAAGACGCCTTCTTATTCAAGAAAAGCGCCCTATTATTGAAGAAAGAAAATTATTTAAAAGTACATTTTCTTTTTATTTCCAGAAAATCTTCTTCCGTAATCTCATTTTGTTCAGAAACTAGAACAGATTGAAAAGACTTAAATAGCTCTTGAATTTCTGTCTGTTTATTTATAACTTCAATACTTTTATTATACTCATCTTCATCTTTATAAAAAGTAACCTCTAACCATTTAGTGTCATTATCTTTACTCTTTAAATAATGTGTATGAATATCTAAATACTTTACATAAATTTCTTCAGCCTTTTCTTGAATGCTTAAATACTCTTCTTCTTTTTCTTTTTGAATGTGGTACGAATACATTTTTACAAACATCCTCATCCCCCTGAAAAAAATTATAAAGACACTTAAACAAAATTCACCTTAGAAATAATTCCTAAAAATTACTCCGAACCCCTTCTCAATCTATCATGATAAATACAAAAAAGGAGCAAATTCCTTCTTAGAGAATTGCGCCTTTTAGTTTAACAAGGGGCTAATTAGAACCCGTCAAACTAGACGAGTACCTACAGTTTAATAAGTAGCAAACAAAATTTACTTTTCCTTGGAGAAATCAAGAATCCTTAATAAGTTACCAGAATTATCTTTATAAATGGCATAACGTCCAGGTGGAATATCAACTGGTTGCTTAATAAATTCTAATTTCTCTTTATTTTCATCATAATATTGATCTACACTATCTACCAAGAATATTCCACCAGCTGGTAATCCTTCATTTTCATCCTCATCTTCTAACATTAATTGAATTTCTGTACCAGGTAGCTTCAGTGCTGCTGTATGTTCTCCTTCACGCCAGGTTTCCTCAAAACCTAATGTCTCTCTATAAAATGACATAGATTCTTTAAGATTTTTTACAGGATGGAATAAAAAGACTAACTTCATAACGATACCTCCAAATATAAACTTTTTATTTTGAGAAATGCATTATGTATTACATAAGATGATTATGTATAACATAAATCATTTACGCATTATAGTCAATATGTTATTATGAAGATATGAAAGAATGGATACCGATACCAGGATCAAGTAAAGAAATTTTAATTAAAGTGGCATTAGAAGAATTTAGCATTAAAGGATATAGGGAAGTAAATATTACCGTATTAGCAAATAAAGCTAATATGACTACAGGTGCAGTTTACCACCATTTTGGTTCAAAAGCTAAACTATATGAAGTGATTAGAAACGAAATGGAACAAAGAATAATTGATAGAATGGAGGGGGCTACTTCTTTATTCGAAAAATCGAATGAGGCATTGGAAGCTGCACTTATTACTGGTTTAGACTTTGCGGTGAAGTTTAACATTTGCAGATTGATTAGTGAGGAAGTTCCTTATAGTAAAAAGGATAAAATTGAAGAATATTTATCTAAAATAACTGCGAATAAAAATTTACCATTAGAAATTGTCTTAATCTCTTCTTGGCGTTCTATACTTAAAGGAATATCAGATAATCAAATTACTTTTGAACAAGGCAAAAATTTAATAAAATGGATATTTAAAAGGGAATTCATATAGGGGTAGCGTCAGGAACCGGTATCTACAACATTAAGGAAATTCCGATATTAAAAAGCCTAATTTCTCAGCATAAAATTGAGAAATTAGGCTTTTTTTGTTGCAACATTAAAGCGCCCGTTTCTGGAAGATAGCCATTTATGAATAATTGTTTCCTGTCTTGCTATAAATTTCATAAGCAAAAAATCCAAATAAATAGCCTATTCCAGCTCCTAAACTAACTGTAAATACTAGAGAGATCGGGAAAAACATGCCAAAAATTACACCGATAGCACAACCAAAAAGCATTCCCATTGGTATTAAACTATCTAATAAATCTTGAGCGCCTTTTGATTTTTTCTTACCTAGGTTGCCTTGGTTATATTTATGTTTAAGCCTTTCAATTACATATACTACAATTCCTCCCACTATTACAACAGGCGCAATTGCCATGACTAACCCCATGTTAGAATCTCCTTTCACTTTTTAATCAGATCATACCTGCTACTTAAAATTTTATTCCCCTAAATGGCCCGATTGTTGAAAAAAAGCTAATGACGATTGTTCAACTTAACTCCCGTTACTTGAATAAGGAAAAGCGATCCCTCTTGGTTGAAGAATCGGACCCATTAGTTCAAGTAGGCACTAGTGCAACTTTTATTTATTTATCTACTCCTGCATCTATTTTCCAGCTATTTTGCAACTTCCGGATATAAATGATCTGACCAATGTGATATGCGTTATGAGTTGACACATTTCCGAGTATTGCCCACCATTTCACGTGTCCAGGATAACCATTAACTTCTCTCTCAACTTTTTCTTCAGATAATAACTCTTGCCAACGTATAAGCACCTCTAAAAGTTGTTTTTTTAAGTCAGCAAAAGTATGATTTTCAGGAATAATAAAGCTGTTATTATTATTTCCTATTGAAGGCACAGCATCAACGTGAGATTTTTAGTACCTTGTTTGCCATGTTTGATTCCAATATAGTAAATGCTGCACAATTTCAGCAATACTATTACTTTCTTCGTTTGGCTTCCAAAATGCATGTTCCTCAGACAATTTTTCTACTGAATCTGAAAATGGTAGGTACCAACTTGGGTCATTAGCATTTGCCAACAACTGATCCGATAAAACATCTTTTGCATGAACCATAACAAACACTCCTAATTTTTATTTACTGTTTTTTCTAAATCTCCATACAATGTTATCGAATTATATTCTACATAGTATATTGATTGTCCTGTTCTTATTAAGCTAACCGTTAGCTCAATAACAAAAAAAGATCGTCGCAGCGATCATAATCTTAAACTCTTGTACCCATTAGTTTAACAATGGATATGGAATGGTTAGAAAAGTCATTTAGTTGTCCATTTTTATGACAAATTCAAGACCCGTCGGTTTTGTTTTGAATGGAGTTTTACATTCTTTAAAGACAAATTTAATTTTAGAAAAATCGTTAGGTAAAGGTGGCGATACAATAAAAGTGTATGATGTATGCCCTCTTGAACCGCCGCCTCCTTCATTTCGGCAGTCGTAATCAGTCCCTTCTCCGTCGTCTATGGAAAGGTCAAACCAGTTATGCTCTGGAAAAACTCCAGGCATTTCACCGGAATCATCTCTATCAATGTTTAGATGAACAACACTGGCATTTTGGAATTGACGCACAAATGTTACCGAATAAAACAAATCATCTTTTTCAAATGATTTTAAGATTGGAATATTTTTAAGAAATCCTTCTGGCTCAACAATAGGTCTGTATAATTCTTCGTTAAAAAAATGTCCAAATACGCCATTTAAAAATTCTTCATATAAATTATATTTTTTTGACCAATCAGAAATAAGTTTTTTTGTTGGAAAACCAGGATTATAATTTGAAATATCTTTCCGTTGTTTTATTAAAACACATATTTGTTCATCTATGGCTTCAATTCGTTCATCATAGTATTCTGTTGGTGGTTCGAATGACATTCGTTTCATATTTTCCGCCTCCAAGTTTACTTAATATATCTTGTTTTAACATAAACTGGTAATAATAACTGTTTGTTCAACTAAACTGCCACGTTAGTATAAGCGACAGTATTCACAAACTATAATAAATATCAGCTTTGAAGCTTAAACTAAAAATGCCCCCTAAGACTTTTTCTTAGAGAACACTAGTAAAGAACATTAATTTACAATGAACCCTTCATGAGGACAGTTTTCCTTGTTGCATCGGCTTTTTTGTCCTCATGAACTATTTTTTGACACTTCATTATTAATAATATGATTATTAATTACCAACTTTAATGTTACTGGACACGAACAACAATTGTAGCATTTTAATAAAGTCTAATTAAAATGAAAGCACAAACCCTGATTTATCAGTAAACACAAGAACTCCATTTTGAACAAAGATTGATCAAAATGGAGTTAATCTTTCTAACTTAGATTAGATTTTTATAAAAAAGTTTGATCATTTCTACCTGTGCTGCTCCACAATCGCGCCATTTTCTGGAATACATGACGCAACCCACTACTTGTGAATTGCTCCCAATGCCCATCATCAAGGCCGCTAAAACAACTTTTGATTGCACAAAGGATAATTATCATTTGCAGCTAATTTTCCAATGAAGAAAATAACTGTCTTCAGCCTTCCCTGACAATGAGTTAACTCTTTGTCAGTTCGTAGCACCCTTCTTTATTTTCAATTTCTTTTCTTGTGGAACGGACCGTTTTATAAATAATGAAACTATCCATGCGATGGCTACTAGTCCGAATGCAAGTAAGAACGCGCTTTTCATTCCAGCTATCATCGCTAGGATTTGTAATGTAGGCTCATCTTCCTTAATCACCGTTTTTTCCATAAAACGAGTAGAACTATTGGTCATGATTGATACAAGTAATGCTGTCCCGACAGCGCCAGCCACCTGCTGGAGAGTACTGATAATAGCCGTACCGTGTGGATATAATGGAGGTGGCAATTCGTTCAAAGCGTTGGTCATGATCGGCATCATGACCATTGAAATCCCCAACATTAATAGCGTATTGAAAATCATAATCGTGCTGTAGGGTGTTGACAATGTGATAAAGGCAAATTGCCACAGCGTATTTGCTATCAACCCCAGTCCGATAAGCGCAAGCCACTTGGCACCAAATTTATCAAATAATCGGCCTGTAATTGGTGACATTATCCCCATGACAATACCGCCTGGCAACATGATCAAACCTGCCTCCAAAGGACTGTAACCTAACGCATTCTGGAGAAAAATCGGCAACAACATCATCGCTGAAAACATCGCCATCATGACAATCATCATAATCAGCGTCGACACTCTAAAAATGTTGTATTTAAATGTTCTTAAATCTAGCAACGGTTGTGAAATCATCAATTGCCTCCAAGTAAACAGGACTAAAGAAACAGCGCCGATTGCAATTGGAACTAGGACTTCATTGCTCGACCAACCCCCATGTCCTTCACCAGAACTGCTGAATCCATACACAATCCCCCCAAAGCCTAAGGTTGAAAGTAGAAGGGATATCGGATCAATCTTCGGTTTAGTCGTCTCCGTCACGTTTTTGAGCATCATATATGCAAATATAATAACAAACAGTGCGATCGGCAGAACGCCGTAAAAGAGAACCCTCCAACTGAAATGCTCTACAATGATCCCTGATAGAGTGGGTCCAATCGCTGGAGCAAAAGTAATGACAATTCCAATTGTCCCCATTGCCGAACCCCTTTTTTCAATAGGAACGATGGAGAATATCACATTGGTTAGTAAAGGAAAGAGCAGCCCGGTTCCCGCCGCTTGAAGCAGCCTTCCGATCAAAAGCACTTCGATCCCTGGTGCGATAGCCGCTACAAATGTTCCCACCGTAAACAAACCCATAGCTCCAAGGAACAAGCTTCTTGTCGTGAACCGCTGAATTAAATAAGCGGTGACTGGGATAAGCACACCAATAACTAGTAGATATCCAGTTGTCAACCATTGCGCGGTACCCGGGGCGATTCCGAAGTCATTCATAATTTTCGGCAATGCTACGTTAAGCAGCGTTTCATTTAAAATGGCTACAAACACACCTAGAATCATAATCATGACCAACAAAAAGTTGCCGCTGCTCCCAAATGTCCCTCCGTTTTGAGTCGTTTCATTTTGATTTTCCAAATTCTTTCTCCTTTCGATTTGCAAAATTCCTAATTAAAATATGGTTACATCGACGTTAGGAAAGTATCAACGATATAATCGTCATTTCAGAACGATTGGCGTGGCTGTACATCTCTTTCTCTTCCGTGTTAAGTCAAGCTCAGAAGTAAACTCTCCGGCGGAACATTGCGCAAAAAAGGACTCGGTTCGCCTACACTGTATAGTTGCAAGTGATGCATAGCCCGGGTGCAGGCAGTGTAAAACAATCTACGCAGGCTCTCATCTCCGTATACTTCCGCTGATGCGTCATAAATAATAACCGCGTCGAATTCGATACCTTTGGCCAAATACGCCGGTATGACGACAACGCCTTGCTCGTATTCAATCGATCCGCTCTTCACGAGCTTAATTTCTTCGATGCCGCTCAAGGAATCGTATGCAGCGGTGCTTTCCACTGCAGATTTGCATATAACCGCTATTGTGCTATACTGCCGTTTCCGTAAGTCTTCTACTTTGGAAGCGATGGAACGATGCAATTCAGCTCGATTGGACAGTTGCGTCAATATAGGCCTCTCGCCGTGGCGTTCAAAAGCGGTAATCCGTTCGCCGTTAGGAACGAGTCCGCGTGTAAATTCGACGATCGGTCTTGTGGATCTGTAGCTGCGGGTCAAGTTGATCGCAACCGTTTCATCCGGACCGTATAAGCCAGTAAGCGTGTGGAAATCGACCATTTCGCTGGCATGGGTGAATATAGCTTGGTTAAAGTCACCGAGCACGGTCATTCTTGCCGATGGAAACAATCGTTTCAAAAACTCGAATTGAAACGGAGAATAATCTTGCGCCTCGTCTACAAGTACATGTTTAATCGAGCTGTTCGTCTGAAAGCCTTGAATCAGCTCTTTCAATAGTAAAAACGGAGTAGCATCTTCGTAATAAAGTTTACCTTCGTCCAGCATTTTCACAGTCGATAGGCAAATATCCGGCCACTCCTCGGGTGCTTCCCGGTCCATCCACTGTTTGATCATGATGGGATCGGTAAAAAACTGCTTGTATATTCCCTTAATGTTGACGAAACGATACGCCTTGATCCGTTTTCGCAACGGCTTTAACTTCTGGCGAACAATCAAGCGGGCTAACGCTTCAGGCTCGATTTCATAATCATGAATCGACTCTCCTTTAAAGCCGCGTTTTTCCGCTAAGTAGGTATATGCCTTATGGTAATCCTCATTGCTAAGTAGTTCGATTTCCTCCTGTACCCATGGCTTATTCCGTTCGAGCTTCTCGGCCTCATCTATTTGCTTAATTAGCCAATCCTTCAATTTTTCAAGTCTGCTATGGAAGCGAAGCGAGGTGTCACTGCTGTAAAACTTTTCTACGATTTGTTTAGCAGTAACAATTGTCTTTCCTCTGAAGATAATCCCTTTGAATACCATTCCGGATAATTCCAGCGACTCCCTGTATGATTTGATCGCCTCAAAAAAACGGGTGGAAGCCTTGAATCGGATGCTCGCAATCCTTGTTCCGTATAATGGGTTATCCACTGCAGTCAAAACATATTCCAATTGATTGTAAGGATTCTCAACTTGAAACTCACTTTTCAGCCGATGATCCAAGTATTCCTGGAATGTGACCTGCTGCATATTCTCTTCGCCGAGTTCTGGCAACACATTGGAAACGTAACTATTAAACATCGAATTAGGCGAAAAAAGAATGATTTGATCAGCATTCAGCATATCTCGATATTTATAGAGTAAATAAGCAATCCGCTGCAGGGCAGCCGATGTCTTACCGCTGCCAGCGGCACCGTGTACAATGAGCATCCGCCCGCGATCGTTCCGGATGATCCGGTTTTGCTCCTGTTGAATGGTGGCTACTATATTGTGCATATGTTTGTCTGTACCTTTACCAAGCACCTGCTGTAAAATCTCGTCACCAATAGTGAGACTGGTATCGAACATAGATTGGATAATGCCGCCGCGGATGAGATATTGCCACTTTTTCTCCAGTATGCCATGGATGACACCTCCAGGTGTAGCATACTTGGCGGGACCAGGCTGGTAGTCGTAGTAGACACTCGAGACCGGAGCCCTCCAGTCATAAATAAGGAAATTTTCTCCGCTTGTATCCGTGAGCGTAGAGATGCCGATATAAATTCGTTCCGCAGTTGAAGTTCCTTCTTCAATGAAATCGATTCGACCAAAATAAGGCACCTCTTGCATACGCCGCAGCGAAGATAATCTCTTAGATGCATGTCTATGGGTGCTTTGGCTTACGGACAGAGCTTGAGCCTCCTGTCTCAAGCCGATGATCGTCTCAAGAAAATCGTCGAAGGTATCAATATTAACCTTTACTTCATCCCAAAAGTGTTTGCGGATATTCACAACTTCCATCCGACGCCTGGAAGTTTCGCTCTCCAATTTATTGATTTGATCTGTAATTGTCTCCATTACGCTGTTCACTCGTTCTTGCTCCTGGCGAAGTTCCATGTTCATATCAAACACTCCTTTAAAAAAAATTAAAATAGGGGTTGACTGAAAAGGATTTTACGATGTATAATTAAAATAGGGATAATTTATACTAAAATCCGTTTGTGGTATATCTATATAAATTTATCACAGTTTCTCATTTTTATCAATATATTTTCACGACCATCGCTGTGATGGATCATAATTGTTGCACATTTAAAGGAAGAAAAACCCTATTTTATAAAACAAATGACTCACAAAAAATGGTATCTAAATATACGATCATTTAGTGGTAGCGTCAGGAACCGCATATTTACACGTTAAGGAAATTCCAATATTAAAAAGCCCAATTTCTTAGTAATAATCTTAAGAAATTGGGCTTTTTCCGTTACTCCATTAAAGCGTTCCTGAACAATCTGGCCCTTAACACAAGAAAGAGCACAATTCTTGCTCAATAAACTCACCTTTTTGCCGAAGATCACTATGTAAGGTATAGACTCAAAAGATATTCAAGAATAGGAACTTTTAGTTATCCTTTTTTCAAATTAACATAAATATCCAGTGTTTGTTTGAAAGGCTTATTCAATTATCTGGCTTGATTGTATAGTTAAAGAAAGGCATGTTTTATTTCTAACGTTAAATTGTAGCATTATCAATCAATTGTTTAAGTACTTTGACAGTTATTTCATATTCCTCGTTTGTAATACCCTGAAACAATTGCATTCTTGTTTTTTGTTGAGTGGAAAGGATTTCGCTAAAAGCTACCTTCCCTTCCCTTCCTCTGTCATTTGAATCAAAGTCGTACCTGATTCTGAAATCTTCAATTGGTTCATCCAATTTTTTAAAGCAAAATTATTGAGAATCTCACTGAGATAGGATTCATCAACAAAATTACGAAGTAGATCAAATATAGCCTCTTTTGTAATTTCATCTTTTTCATAAACTGTATTTAACACCTGCCAGTGAAGGCGTGTCAAGTTATACTGCTCCAAATTTTTGTTGACCTTAGCTGATATTGATTTATCCGCTTCTTTTAACCAATAACCAATAGGTTTTTCTTCTTTACTCATAGATACACCCCCAAAGTACTCCAAATTTAACAACCCTTTTCACTCTACTTACTTAGTGTAAATTTTAATGGTATTTACCCACTTTTAATATCAGTCTTGAGGTTGATTGTTCATTGGGTTTAGGATTGATTAATTGTATTCCTTCTTCAACTGCCATGTTACTTGAATAAGGAAAAAGGCGATCCTTTAATATTGAAGAATCGCACTCGTTAGCTTAATAAGAGTTTTTTTATATGGATATAGCAAATCTTCTTGTAAAAAATAAGTTAATAATATAAGGAGATTTGAAAATGAGAAAAATTTTAATACTCTCTCTTATCTTTTTCATCTCGTACACAAATAACATCGAAGCTAAAACCAGCACAGAAATAATCCCACAAAATCAACGCCCTTCCATAATGGAGTTAGCTTTTCTAAGATATCTGGGCGGAACTATCCTTGAAATTATGGATACACACGGTGATAGACAGTTATTCACATTTGAGAGAATTGAAACAATATCAAGAGATTATGAAAATGATTCGTATGATGTTTCATTAAGAGTGATTGGATTTGAAGGACCACTTAACCCACCTTTTAAATTAATTCGTATGACTATTCGTATACCTGGAGAAAAATATACAAAATACAGTGTGATTTCTTACCAGCATCGGTATGTTTCTGATAAAGAATTAAATAAATTAACAAAATATACTGATTAATAGTGTGTGGAAAAATATTCTTATATCCTGCCAGTTAGTGGAACAAAAAAAAGAGCCGCAGTTGCGACCCTTTTGTTCAACTCAAGCACCCGTTTGTTTAAGTACAATTATTCACAAACTCACTATTAACATTTAATACCACCTTAATTATTAGGGCAAAATACCTTTGAGGTGTTTAAAGTGATTAAAAAGATATTAATAAGTATTTGTATTTTAAAATTAATTACTACCAGTGTTATGGCGCAAACTAATCAACAAATACAAATTATCGATATATATAAAGGTAAAGTTATAAAATATGTTCAAAAAAGCCCTGATTTACAACAAGAAGTAGAGAAATTCCTTGAAGGAGTAACAGGGGTTTACGTTAAATTGAATCCTTATCCTAAAAATGGGTTTGTGATAAAAATACCTTTAGAACCTAATGTTATGGTTAAAAATCAATGGTTTAATGACTTAGTAGATGAAGTAATGATTATATTTCCTGGTCAAGAACATCCATATTTTATGGTTTTTGACAACGAGAACCAACCATATTTCTTAACATTTCAAGGCGATACAAGTAAATTCTTGGGATTATTGAATTTTAATCCATAGACTTCAGAGGTTTTATTTTTTATGCATTTAAACCAATCTGCCAGTTAGCTCAATAAGAAAAACCGCCTAAATAGCAGCTTAGTTCTTGAACTCTTAACCCCATTAGTTCAAACAATCATTCCTTTTTCTAAAGTGGTTCAAACACATTTTCTATTAACATATAATAATAATAGCCCCAATAGCCATTGTCATAAGCAGTTTGAGAAAAACAGTTTATTATATAGAAAATATGAAGAAGCTATTAAACGATCTAGACACACAAAAATATAGTAATGTCGAACGTTCATATCTGTTGGCCCTGGAAAATTTAAATAACCAACTATTACTTCAATTAAAAGGTATTGCAGAATTGATGAAATACGTACAATCTTATCAAGAAATAGATCCTTAAAAAATGGAAAGCTTACGTCTATCTCTTTACTATTATTCACAAGGTATCAATCATATAAGTTTAATACCTTAATTTTACTTTTCTTATTGAACTATACTGCCCCGTTTGTTGAACAGTGGGATTGCTGCAGCAACCCCACTGTTCAACTCAACTCCCTTATAGTTTAATAACAAATTTGCTTAATATCCCTATTTCAGAACAATTAATATTTGGAATATAATGATTCAATTACATAAGAAGTACATTCTTTTATTTTTGAATTATTACGTGGACTAATGAATTTGTACACGTTACAGAAAGCATAAATCCTCTTATTTTCTAATATTAAGGTACCGTTTACAGAACCATCATAGCCGTGGGTAATAATGTTACTAATGTGTAGTTCTGTCACATTTTTATTCTGCATTTGTTTTAATGTTTCGACAAAACTTTCTTTCCCTTGGATAAGCTTTTTACCGATAATATTCCAATTAAAATCCTCTGTAATTTTATCAGTAATAAAAGCCAAATCGTTTTTAGCAAAAGCAATGCTTAATTCCTTAAGAAAATATTTTTTAGGTGCATTTCCACAATCGTCAGGGCAAATTATTTTTAATTCATTATATTCGTACTTTGTAGAATCCAATTTTCAATCTCCTTTAATCCACCAACTTTTATTGAATAATCATAAAATTAGTATTGTCTGTGAGTGGTTATAGGATGTAGCTTATTAAAGTAGCCTGCTCTAATGGTTTAATTACAATCCTTCACCATTCATTTATATTTTAACATAAATATCCAGTGTTCTTTAAAATGTGTTGTTTAATTAAATGGTCCGATTGTTGAAAAAAGCTAATGGCGATTGTTCAACTAAACTGCTCCGTTTAGCTGAATAAGAAAAAAAAGCAATGACTTGTCATCTAGGTCATTATAAATCTCATCATAAGTTTCTGAATCTCCGGACCAATTTAAATGCGGGGATACATCATAGGTGAGAAATGGATTTGAACTTCAAAATGTAGCTTTGAAATAAAGTTTGACCCTTTTGAATAAAGTTTAACTGTTGTAAAAAATTTGCACCGGTTTACCCCTTTAGATATGAATGTCTAAAGGGGTGTTTTTATGTCCGAAAGAATAATATTTGAAGTTGAAATATGGTCTATGACAACAAATTTTTTACTAACAGTTTGAATGCTTTAGGCATTGTCAGAAGCATTACAAGTCAGTCCGAGTAGGATTTGCGCTTTCTTCTCGGAGTGACATAACAATTTATTTACTTTGAAGTAGTACCTGTATTTATTTCAATGATATATTTCCTGAAGAGGTTTCCAGCTGCACTTCATAATCTCCGGTCCCAGACGTTCCTTTTGTTTCTTTTTTGCTTTGTTGATAATCATTTAATACAATGCCGACTGAACGTCTTCCGCTGTTAGATTTGAGAAGTAGCGTGGCATCAGGGTCCTCCTCATTTAAGGAAATGTCCACATTTCCACTTGTTGTAGTAACGTGAACTTCACTATGAAAGTGAAGGAAGTCAAGTTTTACGTTACCACTTTTTCTATTAACTTGAAGATTATGAGTTTGCAGCTCCTTACCAACAACGCTACCAGAGGAGCCATTAACAATGATTTCCCCTTTGAATTCAGTAGGAATCCGAACTTCCAAATGGGGCATTCGATCGATTTTAAACAGACGGGTTATATCATTTTTTAGTCGAATCGTTAATTTTTGTTTCCCTTTTGCCATTACAATCCCCGAACCATTGTCGTACAAAAGTAAGGACGCTTCCAATTCATCTATATCCGCTGATACTACATCTATATCGATGCTTCCATTGTCTATGTAAATGCTATCTATATCTTTAAGTGAGGCCATTTGAATGTCTTCACCTTCCCCACCTTCCGCACAGGCACTTAAAAACATTATAGTAAGAATAACCGACATAATCATACAGTATTTCTTCATTTTTACCATTCCTCTCTTTGGATACCATTATAGAAGGTGACCCCTCGTCAGTTTCAAGGTTTATATAGATTAATTAATAAATGTCTAAAAAACTTGAAGCTTACGTAACGTCATTTTGTATACTGTTTAGTAACTACTTTTTTTGCAATATCTAGATAGTTTAGAAAAAGAGGGGGGTATTGGATGAAACAGGGAGATATTATTATTTATGGATGTGTCATTATAGGTGCTGGTGTTGGACTGACTCTGGATAATGCATTTCCTGGTGTACTGATTGGCTTGGGAGCAGGGTACTTACTTAAAACTTTTTTTCGTAAAGAAGAATAAAAGTGTAAGAATAAAACGGTTGTTAATAATAAGGTCTTAACGTACAGGAAGGTAGGTTTATCAGTTGATACACATTAACAAAGTTGGAGAGCTGACAGGTGTTACAGTAAGAACACTGCGTCACTACGATAAAATCGGATTATTAAAACCAACATCCAAAACAGAAGGTGGTCATCGTTTATATACGAATAAAGAAATAAAAAAACTACAGCAGGTTCAATTTTTAAAAAAGATTGGATTTCGCTTAAATGAGATTAAGGATATGCTCGCTTCCAGTGAGTGGGATTGGTCGGATAGTTTAAAGAGTCAATTATCTTTTGTAATAAAAGAACAGGAAAACTTAAAGAAAATAGAGCAGTCCTTACGGGAATTGATACATGGAATTGCTATAGAAGGAGAAGAAAACTGGATTGCGATTCAGAAGATTATGCAATTATCCAGTAAAGATAAAGAAATACACCAGGATTATCGCGAATCTGTATTTAAAGAAAGAGAAATAAAGCTATGGGAAAAGGTTCCCAATATGACAAGTGACAGTTCTGATTCACTAGAATGGATTGCTCTGATAGGTCAGTTAAAGCGTTATATCAAGGACGGTCCAAAAGCAACCAAAGTTCAAAATATCATTAGAAGAATGGATGAGAAGCGTTTAGAAGAATTTGATGGTGAGAATGAATTTTTAGATAAGCTTTGGGAAATAAGGATGTCGCAAAAGCAGTCAGAGAAACTGGGATTATATCCGATTGATCAGGATGTGCTTGAGTTTATGAACCAGGCATATGAATTTTTTATGGATGAAAAGAATAATCCTCAACCGGAATAAGGGGGAAAGAATGGTGAGTACAGAACTACTTCTCCTGATAGGAGGTTTGGCTTTACTGGATACGCTAAGCCCTGCCACATTAGGGGTATCGGTGTATCTACTTTTAACAGATAAAGAGAAACTTACCAAACGTTTATTGGTTTATTTATTGACGGTAGCAGGATTTTATTTTGCTGTTGGAGTTTCACTCATGTTAGGATTAGCTTTTTTGCTTGAGAATATTTCTGACGTATTTCAAAATCGAATCGTAAGCTGGACAGTCTTTATTATTGGAGCAATTCTGTTCATCGCAAGTTTTTATGTTCCAACAAAGAAAAATTCAGACCTACCTTCTCCAAAATCAAAAAGCATTCTTTCAATTGTGGCTCTGGGATTCACTACTTCATTAATTGAAGTAGGTACAGCATTTCCTTATTTTGCAGCAATCGGCATAATGACTACTTCTAATCTATCATGGATGGAATGGTCTTCTATTTTAGCTGGATACAATTTTATCATGGTGATGCCTTCCCTCTTGCTGTTTCTCTTTTATCTCCTGTTTGGTCGGAGGATGCAAAAACCACTTAAGAAGCTTCGGGTGAAAATAGCTAATAATACAGGATCGGCTCTTTCTTGGATAATGTGTATTGTTGGAATCATCCTAATTTTTAATAGTCTGGATTACTTGTAGGGTGTTTGACCAAAGTATTAAATAAAGGCAGAAAATGATCAAACTTTTTATAAAATCAAAAAATGGATTTAATTAATTTATCATAAAATATGGGTTTGCCATTGGTTCTTGAACAAACTTTATTCCAAACCTACACAAAAGATGGGAAGTTTAATATGTTTGGTTCAAAATTAAATTCATCATATATCCTATCCCATATCTCTTTATATTCTAATGCGGATAATTCAATCCAACTTTCCATTTGTATAGCAACCTTTACGATGCTTTTATTGGGGGTTATTATATCATTTCTTGTTAACAAACCTGCCCCGTTAGCCATCCATGTAGCGCAAAATCAGCGCTACACCACAGAGAATGAAAATGGATCAGGCCGTCAATCCTTTTTAATGCTGGCGAAGAAGGTCTTTGAACTATGGTGCTTTGAGCCCATCCGTTAGTCTGACTCCAACGACCACGGTGTACCACCGACTGTCGCGCCCTTTAGGGGTAGCACTCATGGGAGATTAATCCTTTTTCTGGTTGTTACGCCAGCTTTACCTGATTTCATTTTGAGTAGAAAGGAACAAGACAATTCTAGTTATTTGCCAACCCTATATCCAATCTTTCAAGAGGCCCAGCCTTTTTTTAAAAACTGGTTTTTCTGGGTTTATTTCATGCTCTTTTTCAGTTTTATTTCCATGGGAGTTCAATAAGACGCAGGACTTCCTGTTAATTTAATGGACCAGTCACTTCAAGGCACCTTCCATTATACGCGTTCATCCTAACGGTTAGTTCTTCGCCATTTTTAGTTTTCAGCGTTACACTCAACTCACGTTGATTAGTGATTTGATTAAAAAAACCACTCTTTTTATCAATGGAAAATTTCTCCGGTTTAATGTCATCCCAATTAATATCCACGGCTTCTATCCCCAATCTTTTTGGTGGAAGTTGCAAACACAAAGCTGCATAATCTGTGGCTTTCCCAGTTGCCAATATTGGCTTTTGGTATGCATATGCAAAACAAATGATAAGTAAAACTAAAATGCGAAAACCTTCTTTCTTCAAGTTTGTGGCCTTTAACATGTTTCAATCACCCTATCCAATATCATATAAAAACTTTAATTCTACAACCCCTCCAAAATTCCTGCCTTATTGTACTTTCCTGCCACGTTGAAGAAGAAAAAGCCACCAAGAATTTTTGGCAGCTAGATCTTCGATTCTTGCCCTCGTTAGGTCAAATTCAAACTTCTCAATTCCATCTGAAGCACTCCTTATTTCAGAACCCATATTCAGGTTTGGGATGACCCTCCCATCACTTTTTTACTTTTATTTTCTCGGTTATGGTCGTCCAGTACTTTGGGTCTTCTAAGCCAAGTCGCCAAATCCCGATTCCCCGTAAGTTATATTTTTCTACCAAGTCTAGCTTAAACCGCAGACTATGGCTATTCTCAAACCAGACCTGATGGTTATGATGTTCTTCATCTACATAACTGAAATAAGGAGTTTGAGAACGGGAGTCCCATGTAACTTTAGCTTTATATTTTGTTTTCTGATTCATTAACTGTTCATAGGAGCTATACAAAGCTTTGTCTGCTGTCGTATCCCAGTCCCATCCATAACCAGCGATTCCGAGTAAAATTTTTGATGGTGGTACTTTATGTTTCAAAGCATAACGAATCGTTGCTTCTGTCCAATTGACTGATGCTGTTGACCCGGGTTTTGTTCTTGGATTGTGTTCATCGTACGTCATAATCATTAACCCATCTGAATATAGACCAAGCTTTTCGTAATCAAACCACGGTGACCAGGGATTAGCACGGGAATCACCTGTGTTTGCCGGGACGGAAACCGTAACCACTTTTCCATCTCGATTTAGTGCATCAGATAATTTTTTTATGAACAGACTAAAGGAATCTCGGTCAGTCAAATACAAATTTTCCATGTCAATATTTATACCGTCATATTTAAACTGATTCATTTCATTGCGTAGGTTCTGAATGAAAACATTGCGGTTTTTATCGTTATCGAGTACAGTACTCGCTACCTGCTTGCCCTTCTCCACAGTTTCATAAGAGAGATTATGTACAACCATATATACCTTTATGTGTTTTTCATGAGCACTCTGAATAACCATTTTTTTTTGATCTACTGTTACCGAATCTAGAAGATTGCCTGGTCGCTTATCATCAAGCTTATACCAAAAGGGTGCAATGATACTTAAATTAGTGAATTGTGAGTTAACTGTAGGTTGAGAACCTGGTAACGTTCCTTCCTGTTCTGTATAGAAACCTAAAACCTCGCGAGGAGTTTTATTCTTTTTGTATTCCTCTTTTCTTTGTAACTGACTACACGATGACATTAGTAATATTGCCATGCTTAAAGAAATGATGATGAATGACCGATAACATTTTTTTGCCATAATACACCTTCTTCTAATTTGTATATTTCTTAAGTTGATTAGAAAAGTTGTAACTTATACACGAATTGACTTTCCCCCTTAAAGGATCTCGGGAAAAAGGCCACCACAAGTTAATTTAAGTAGTTCGGTTTTGAAGTTATTTAAAGAGCTTACTTTACCATCATCTAGCTATCTTCTTGTTCAACTAATGCCCACTATAGTTTAAACATTTCTTCACAATCTCTATAGTGAAATTAACATAAAGGTCCAAAAAAAAATCACCTCACTTTAACAAGATTTCGAGGTGAGGTGATGGTGATTATAATCAAACTTTATTACAAAGCAACATCTAACAAAAAGAATCGGACATATTATGCATATCAAATATGTACAGTCCTTTTATTTTCAAATACTAATACATTATGACCCTAAGATGACAATACCCTGTCTGCGACAGGGTATTATAGAAGGGCTCACTTGTATTTGGATAGGAAAATGAGTATGATAAATTTCTACTTTTTATTGATTGATACGGAACCGGCACTTGATTGTAGCTTGAGCTGTGGACCACCCGAACCAATAGAGGCGATGACACGGCCATGGTCCTTTGTATTGTACGAAACGTTTGGCAGATTTACATCAACATGACCAGCAGATGTCTGGAGGTTCATTTGAAGAGACTCTGGTTGCTGTTCGGTCACGATCCGAACGGAACCGGCGCTGCTGCTTGCGTAAATGTCATGAGTAATCGCCTTTAACTGGATATCAATCGAACCTGCACTATCAGTTAAATCCAACTTTCCTTCAATGTTGGTTAACTTCATATTACCTGCGGAAGAATGAGCAGTTACATCACCTTTTAAGTCATTGGCCTTAATGCTACCTGCGGAAGAGTCCAAATCAAAGTGGTTGGCTGAAATTTGTTCGACGGTAATACTGCCTGCTTGTGAATGACCTTTCAGTTCACTGTACATTTTTTGTGGTACTTCAACATCGGCTTGCAGTTGATCGGTCATGAATTCAAAAGGAGAAAAATGAAAAAAAGAATCATTTTTTGGTCCAATATCAATTGTAGCCGTTTCTCCGTTCGTACTTACTGAAAACACAAGATTCTTTTTCGATGTTCCACCGTGGAGATGAACGGTGATTTCATCGGAATTGGCAGGGTAAAAATGCACATTGGATAAGCGAGATTCCAACTCGATTTTATTAATGTCTTTTGCGTTGATCGTTTTTGTTTCATCTATAGTGACAGTTGAATAATTATCATGCGTATACCCATAAACTACAACTCCGATTACCCCAATTACCAAGCCTAATATAGCTGCAACGATAGAATATTTCTTCAAATTAATAACCCCCTTTCACGATTTTTACGTTGAGTTTCCAGTACCAGTGGATTAACTTTAAAAACCACTTTGCAAGAAAATTTGTCAATAGTAAAAATAGATACCCAAATGAAAAAGTCGCAAGGATAAAGAAGAACGCAAGTAGCATTGGTGTCTCGTGCGTAAATAAATTAATGATAAATCCAACGGGAGTAATAAGGCAAGCAAACGCAGCAGCATACAGACCAATAAAAGCACCAGCGATCCCTACAACGGGCCCTAGGATGAAAATTAGATTAAACAAGAGCATTCCCAAAAATGCAAAAATGTTAGGTCCGACATTTGCAGTGGCTTCCTTTTTTGTACCACTAGGTTTGTCAGTAGGTACAAATACACCTAATTCATCTGCGATCGTTTTTGGGGAGCCTAAATCCGCAACAGCCTCCTCCTCGGTTTTCCCATTTTCTATAGCCGAATCAATATGAGCTTCGTAATCACTTAGAATATCCTTTCGTTCCCCTTCAGGTATCTGTACCAAAAGATGGTTAAGTTCGTTTAAAAATTGCTGTTTGGTCATCAATCCATCCCCTCCTCAATAATCTCATTCACACTGGCAGAAAATTGCTGCCATTCTTGGACCAACTGTTCAAGATATTCTCGTCCTGCTTTCGTCAATTGATAGTATTTTCTTGGCGGACCCTCATTAGATTCCGCTAAATAAGTAGCGAAATATCCTTCCTTCGTTAATCGTCGTAATAAAGGATATACGGTTCCTTCCGCGATTTGGATTTTATCAGAGATGCTATGAACCAACTCATATCCATACCGATCCTTTTTCAATGTAAAGACCAAGACACATAATTCCAGTGCACCCTTCTTAAATTGAACATTCATGTGAATCACCCGCCTATAAAGTAATGATTACTACTGAATAATATATAGTAGTGATTTACAAAAAAATACCATCACAGGATTACTATATCATCTACTACTAATTAATGCAAGGTACTAAAATTTATTTTTATTGTTTCATTAAAGATGACAGACAGAAGGTAATTTATAAAAACATTAGGCTGTTTTTGTAAATATTGTTCTTTCCAGGTATTATTTGGTTTATCTACTGTTTACAGACATTAATGTTGGTAACCAGACATTAAAAGTATGCTACTCTAAATTAGTGTTGGTAATAATCATATCAACTATAATTAAATCCTAGCTACTTGATATGATGCCTCTAGAATGTTTTTACCAGAATATAAAAAGGAAAATCTACTTCGATTAAGTATCTCTCAAGTGAACGAGAGTCAAATTAAACTGGGGGTAGAGCGATTGGCTCACTGTATTGCTTTAATTGACAGAAGAAAAAATCATTTTACTCCAAATAACTTTTTACACTTTTAGTATCGGTATGTTTATATAGAGGATTGCATTAGGATTATGCGGATTTCCAACGTGAAGAAAATATGGTCAAAGCGGTTGTTTATGTGACTAAACTCAAGCACCCGTTTAAGTACAACACTTCACAATTGAACAGTACTTTTATATTTTTTGTATGCTAAGGGTGTCATGTTCATCGACTTTCGGAATTTATCAATGAAATAGCTTGTGCTGTTAAATCCTACTTGATAGGCAACTTCTGTGACATTGGATTCTGATTGTTCTAGTAAAATTAAGCTTTTTTGAATTCGATAATCGGTTACATAATTCAAAGCTGTTTTCTTTAAAATTCGTTTGAAATATCGACAGCATTCAGAACGGCTTAATTGACCAGCTCGTGCAATATCATCTAAAAGGATTTTCTCAGCATAATGTAGGTGTATCCAATTTAGCATTTGTTTCATTCGATGACTCTTTAACATTTCCGTCTGTTCGTACTCTAAATGAACACCATTTATAATTAGGTTCTTCCAAATTAACGTTAGATGTAAACTGATGTCAATTTCATAATATGGTGGATTTTGTTTTATCAACTGATTGATTTTCATAATAGAGTCTAAAATATTTCTCGCCCAAAGCTCCTTTGGAACCAAGAGTAAATAAGGTATATTAGTCGCCTGAATATAAGGGTTTACGAAGGTTGTATAAAGTTCGTGTGATAAAACGAAACTTTGAGAAACATTTAAACAAATATAGACACAGCCCGAATCATTCATATCGTTTGCCATGTGCAGGCAGCCACTATTTATAAATAGCCCCTCTCCTTTTCGAACCACAATTTTTTCTCCATTTATTTGAAAAATTGCTTCCCCTTTTACGACGAGAACAAATTGAAATTCATCGTGCCAATGAAGTGGAATATATCCATTTATATTTTGATTGATCGTTGTTTCGTAACATGCAATCGGTAACACAACCGTACGATGTTCAGTTAATTCTTTTAAGCTTTGATCAACGATAAAATCTTTTATTTGCATATTACCACCTCAATATACTTATATTTTTCTATTCGATTTTGGTATTATTTCACGGTTAATCCGCTTATCATTTAAATATTATAACACTATTTTTATATTAAAAGGTGTGGTGGAGAATCAATCATGAATAGAAGAAAAGGAATATTTCTTGTTATAACAGGAGCAGCATTTTGGGGGATAGGTGGTACAGTTGCAAAAAAGCTTTTTCACCAGTATGAAATCGATGTAAATTGGCTGGTAACGACTCGATTGCTCATAGCTGGTTTTTTACTATTAACTGTACAATTTTTCGGTAAAGATCGTTCCCAAATACTTGGTGTTTGGAAAACTCAAAGGATAGCTATTCAATTGATTATCTTCGGGTTACTCGGAATGCTTGCGGTTCAATACACATATATGGCTTCCATTAAACATGGGAATGCTGCTGTTGCAACGCTATTACAGTATTTAGCACCTGTAATGATTATCGTATACTTAATTTTCCGCAAACAAACTGTTCTAACACGAAGAGATTTGTTGACTGTTTCTCTGGCTTTAGTTGGTTGTTTTTTCTTATTAACAAACGGCTCAATCTCTCAATTATCTGTGCCAACACTTGCAATCGTTTGGGGTGTTTTATCTGGAATTGCTTTAGCATTTTATACTTTATATGCCGTTCCCTTACTGAAGGAATACGATTCACTTGTCATTGTCGGCTGGGCTATGATTATCGGTGGTTTTGCATTAAGTTTTATCCATCCGCCTTGGCAAACGGGCATTAAAAGCTTAACGCTAGAAGCTTATTTATATTTAGTCTTCGTGATCATTTTTGGTACTATGATTGCATTTTGGTTCTATATAGAAAGTTTACAAAGTCTGTCACCCAAAGATTCAAGTCTTCTAGGTAGCATAGAGCCACTAGCTGCCGTTTTAACAACGGTCTTTTGGTTAAAAGAACCCTTTGGTTTTTTCCAATGGGTTGGTACAGCTTGTATTATTGGAATGATATTATTGTTGGCTTTGACTAAAGAGTCTTCTTCAAGAACTAGCCAACCTCCTAAAAATGAAGAGCCCCTCAGAGTTAGTTGATTAGAGGGGCTTTATAAACTAAACTCCCGTTATCTCAATAACAAAAAAAGATCGCCGCAGGGATCACAATCTTAAACTCTTGCACCCGTTAGCTTAACAAGTAAACACTAATTTCCAACTATTTTGTTCTCTGTTCCATTTACAATTCTCTTTATATTTTGTCGATGTAGAATGATTATTGATACGCTTATTAGTACAGAAAGTGCTATGATAACTTTATCTTCAAATATAAAACTGTAAATGAATAATGCTATACTTGCCAACATTGAACTTAGTGATACATACTTAGTAAGTAGCAAAGTTAACACAAACACAACAAAACCAACAAAAACACCTAAAGGAGTCAAAAATAAGAAAACTCCAGTTGCTGTGGCAACAGCTTTTCCACCTTTAAAATTAGCAAAAACAGAAAATATATGCCCTAATATGGCTAATAAACCACATACAATAGGGTTAATAGTAGAACCAAGTATTAGGGGGAGGAAACAAGCAAATGTACCTTTTAAAATATCAGCAATTGCAACAATTACTCCTGCTTTTATGCCTAAAACTCTATAAGCATTAGTTGCACCAAGATTACCACTACCATAATCACGAATATCCTTCTTATAAAATACTTTACCGATAATTAAAGCAAATGAGATTGAGCCAATTAAATAACTTAGAATCAAAGTTAAAATGTTCAAAGTATTATCTCCTTACATATTTTGTTAAGTAAGTATTTCTATTTATTGCACCTGATTTCCTGCACCTTCCTACACTAGTCGAGTAGAAGAGAACCTCTCTACCTTACGGTAGATTGTGTTCTCCCCCCTCACAGAACCGTGCTTGAGTCTGTCTAACAATTTTAGATTGTTTCCCAATTATTAGGAGGTAAATCAATATCTAATGTCGAATACCTATAATAAGGAGCTGTTGAAAATGCCATTTATTCTAGGTGAAGATAGAAATCAAAT
>Ga0213826_1000305_pt1 | contig 32192 bp, 28 predicted proteins | sample MC6MC0899MG_FD_180668 | JGI IMG/M metagenome (GOLD analysis project Ga0213826, IMG submission 180668) | Enriched soil aggregate microbial communities from Iowa State University, Ames, United States - MC6-MC0899-MG | ecosystem: Environmental > Terrestrial > Soil > Unclassified | place: USA: Iowa...
CTGCGAGTGCCCACACAGATTGTCTGATAAATTGTTAAAGAGCGTTGCGAACAGCGGCTGAACCGCCTGTCGCGAGGTGGCGTATACTACGCTACTCTCCTTCGGAGTCAAACACTTTTTTCAGCGTTTTCATCCGGCGGAAGTTCTTATCGAATCTTCCTCACCAACACCGCACTTCGTAAACCGTTGTGCCGTGTTGATGGATGCGCATTATAGGGAGTTGTTCTCAGCACGCAACCGCTAAATTCAATAAAAACAACCGTTCGCTGCATTCCACAGCAAAACCCCGCCTTATACGCAGTTACACACAGTGTTATCCACACTCTGCCGCACAAATGAATTTAGGCGAGCATCACGCAAACGTTTTCGCTACAATGCCCGGCGACGTCAAGGATGCCCCTTTTGGGGCGTTACATGAGGCAAGCGTTTCCTTCTATATAGAAGAGAGACACTAAGCTTGATGTAACGCTCTTTTTTACGCGAAACAAAGCCAAGGGATAAAACCACCATGCAACAACGTCGTCCTGTACGCCGCGCTCTACTCAGTGTCTCTGACAAAGCCGGTATCCTCGAATTTGCTCAGGCACTCTCCAGTCGTGGTGTTGAGCTGCTCTCCACAGGCGGTACCGCACGTCTGCTGGCAGATGCGGGCTTGCCCGTCACCGAAGTTTCTGACTACACCGGTTTCCCGGAAATGATGGATGGACGCGTCAAAACGCTGCACCCGAAAGTGCATGGCGGCATTTTGGGTCGTCGTGGTCAGGATGATGCGATCATGGCTGAACACGCCATCAACCCAATCGACATGGTGGTCGTCAACCTCTATCCCTTCGCACAAACCGTTGCCAAACCTGATTGCTCATTAGCTGACGCGGTTGAGAACATCGATATCGGTGGCCCAACCATGGTTCGCTCAGCGGCGAAGAACCACAAAGACGTGGCGATCGTGGTGAAGAGCAGCGATTACGAAGCGATCATTGCCGAGCTGGATGCCAACGAAAACTCGCTCACGCTGGAAACGCGTTTCGATCTGGCTATCAAAGCTTTCGAACACACTGCCGCCTACGACAGCATGATCGCCAACTACTTCGGTAGCCTGGTGCCGGCTTATCACAGCGACAGCAAAGAACCGGCTGGCCGCTTCCCGCGCACGCTGAACCTCAACTTCATTAAGAAGCAGGATATGCGTTACGGCGAGAACAGCCATCAGGATGCTGCCTTCTATATAGAAGAGAATGTTGCTGAAGCTTCAGTGGCCACTGCGCAGCAGGTTCAGGGCAAAGCGCTCTCTTACAACAATATCGCCGATACCGATGCCGCACTTGAATGCGTGAAAGAGTTCGACGAAGCCGCTTGTGTGATCGTCAAACACGCTAACCCATGCGGCGTGGCAGTTGGCGGTTCGATTCTTGACGCTTATGAGCGTGCCTACAAAACCGATCCGACTTCCGCTTTCGGTGGCATCATCGCCTTTAACCGCGAGCTTGACGAAGCCACTGCGCAGGCGATCATCAGCCGTCAGTTTGTTGAAGTGATCATCGTGCCATCCGCCAGCGAAGCGGCACTGAAAATTACCGCGGCCAAGCAGAACGTGCGCGTTCTGGTGTGTGGTCAGTGGCAAGGTCGCGTTGCGGCGCTGGATTTCAAACGCGTTAACGGCGGCGTACTGGTTCAGGATCGCGATTTGGGCATGGTCAATGCCAGTCAGCTGCGCGTTGTCAGCAAACGTCAGCCAACTGAGCAGGAACTGCGTGATGCGCTGTTCTGCTGGAAAGTGGCGAAGTTCGTTAAATCCAACGCCATCGTCTACGCACGTGACAACATGACCATCGGCATTGGCGCCGGCCAGATGAGCCGCGTTTACTCGGCCAAAATTGCCGGTATCAAAGCCGGTGACGAAGGTCTGGAAGTGAAAGGGTCCGCGATGGCGTCTGATGCCTTCTTCCCGTTCCGCGACGGTATCGACGCCGCTGCGGCTGTCGGTATCAGTTGCGTGATTCAGCCGGGCGGTTCAATCCGTGATGATGAGGTGATTGCCGCCGCTGATGAGCACGGCATCGCGATGATCTTTACCGACATGCGTCATTTCCGCCATTAATTGTTGGGAGCAGTACAGATGAAAATTTTAGTGATTGGTAATGGCGGACGTGAACACGCGCTGGCATGGAAAGCGGCACAATCGCCACTGGCGGAAACAGTATTTGTCGCGCCTGGCAATGCGGGCACCGCACTCGAGCCGGCTCTGCAAAACGTGGCAATCAGCGCCACCGACGTTCCCGCGCTGCTGGCTTTTGCTCAGCAGGAAAAGATCGATCTGACCATCGTTGGTCCGGAAGCACCGCTGGTAATTGGCGTAGTTGATGCGTTCCGTGCTGCAGGCCTGAAGATCTTTGGCCCAACGCAAGCCGCTGCCCAGTTGGAAGGCTCAAAGGCGTTCACCAAAGATTTTCTGGCACGTCAGCAGATTCCAACCGCTGAATATCAGAACTTTACCGAAGTGGAGCCTGCGCTGGCGTATCTGCGTGAGAAAGGCGCACCGATCGTGATCAAAGCTGACGGTCTGGCGGCCGGTAAAGGCGTGATCGTGGCGATGGAACTGGCGGAAGCGGAAGCCGCTGTGCAGGATATGCTGGCTGGCAATGCGTTCGGCGATGCTGGTCACCGTATCGTGATTGAAGAGTTCCTCGATGGCGAAGAGGCCAGCTTTATCGTGATGGTCGACGGCAACAATGTGCTGCCGATGGCCACCAGCCAGGATCACAAACGTGTCGGCGATGGCGATACCGGTCCAAATACCGGCGGCATGGGCGCATATTCTCCGGCGCCCGTGGTAACCGATGAGATCCACCAGCGCGTGATGGATCAGATCATCTGGCCAACCGTTAACGGTATGAAAGCAGAAGGCAACATCTATACAGGCTTCCTGTATGCCGGTTTGATGATCGATAAAGCCGGTCAGCCAAGAGTGATCGAATTTAACTGCCGCTTCGGCGATCCGGAAACTCAGCCGATCATGCTGCGCCTGCAGTCGGATCTGGTGGCGCTGTGTCTGGCGGCGACCGACGGTAAGCTGGATCAGCAAACCTCGCAGTGGGATCCGCGTCCCTCTCTCGGCGTGGTGTTAGCGGCGGGTGGTTATCCGGGCGATTACAACACGGGCGATCAGATTCACGGTCTGCCGCTGGAAGAAGTACCGGATGGCAAAGTGTTCCATGCTGGCACCACCATGAAGGACGATCTGGTGGTCACCAACGGTGGTCGCGTACTGTGCGTGACCGCACTGGGCGACGATGTTGCCAATGCGCAAAAGAACGCATATGCGCTGGCGCAGCATATCTCATGGGATGGCAGCTTCTGCCGCCGCGATATCGGCTACCGCGCGATTAACCGCAAATAAGTACGCAAAGGGGCACAGCAGGTGCCCCTTCTCTTTTCCACCTGTCAGAAATCACTCTCTTTTGGCTGCCAGCTGCATTCGTCATCCGGCGTAGCACGCAGCAGCTGCACACCTTCCGGCGCTTCCAGCCACGACACCATCAATGGCGCAGTATGGCTCTGCTGCTGGCGACCTAGCGTATACAGCGTGTCGCGATCAAAGGCCACATTCACCAGCTTGTCATCGCACTCACGCACCTGATTGCCACCCAGCCAATGGCCCTGACGCAGTAATACGCGGCCTGCGAGCAACGCATTGCTCTGATCCAGCATGCGCTGCGCATCGAAGCGATATAGCTCAACGCTATCAGCGCTGACCGCTTCACGTCGCCCCGCCAGCTGGCGCTGCATGAAATTGAGATTGCCCTGATGATCGAAGCGTAAGGTGACATCATCCGGCTGTGCACCCGCGACGCGCCGTTCGACACTAATCAGCTTCTGCTGCTGCCAATTGTAGTCAGTGGTTTCCATCGCATCGCCATTAAACGGTGTGAAGACCGTGCGCAGGTGAACAACTTGATGGTCGCTATTCTTGCGCCAGATGCGCACGGTGCCGCGGTCGGCCAGATAGCCGCTCGCCGTGAAGGCAGGAAGTTCAGGAGTGGAGCTACAGCCCGTCAGCAGCGCAGCAAATAACAGGGCGCAAACGCGCTGAGGAATTGAATTCAGCATGGCAGGTCCCGGCAACAAAAAGGGGCGCTAACGCCCCCTCTTTTAAAGCTAAACCGCAATGCGGAACTTACTTAACAGCGTCTTTCAGAGCTTTGCCTGAAACGAACGCTGGCACGTTAGCTGCTGCAATTTTGATCTCTTTGCCAGTCTGCGGGTTGCGACCGGTACGCTCAGCGCGGTGGTTCACTTTAAAAGTACCAAAACCAACCAGTTGTACAGCATCACCTTCTTTCAGAGACTCAGTGATCGCAGCCAGGGTAGATTCCAGCGCAGTCTTAGCCTGGGTTTTAGACAGGTCAGCTTTCTCTGCGATCACATCAATCAGTTGAGTCTTGTTCATAAGTTATCCTTAAAGTGTATTTATCGCTTGCTAAGCAACGAGTGCGAGGGAAAAGCCATTCTCAGACCTTGTTCAGCCGGCACGCACCGATAGCCACAATTTTCAGCCCCCCAAATGTAGACCAGACTGGGGGCTGATGTGAAGCCTCCAGGCGCGGTAATTCGGGCCTGAAGTCACGTTTTCTTGCCTTATTGCTGAAAAAGTATACCGATGTTACTGATTCCCGCTTCGCGCAGGTCTGCACGCAGGCCTTTAATCAATTCAAGGTCGCGCTCCTCGCACTCTGACAGCAGGCGGAAAATCTCCCACTGCAGGTCCCATTCATCGATGACAGCCTGATTTCCGCGCAGCTCTTCGTCGGTCATTTCGCGACCGGCCTGCGTCATTTCCAGAATCGCCACGGTGGTGATCGATGTACGGCTGACTTCCACGGCGTGCTCCAGCGTTTCGCCGCTGAGCTGTGCATGCAGTAGTTCACTCAAGGCCACGCAGGCATCAATCGCCGGATGTACACCGTAAACCTCAAAATCGTCACCATCAGGGATCGCCGCTTCAAATTTCTCCAGCTGACCGTCGAAATTGATTTTGGCATCTTTGACCGTCAGGCTTTCCCAGATGAGATCGAGGATGCGGCGATAGAGTTGCGGATCGGCGAATGCGGTCTGCTGACAAAAAGCCCAATAGTTGGGGAACATACGCTCGCAAAGGCAGGCCATGAAAGTCATATGCTGCCAGCTTTCAAGCTTCGCCAGACGCAAATGGACGGGATTCTGTAACATCAAACTTACTCTCAATAGGTTAGCTGGCGGCAGTGTACCGCAAAAGCCGGGCACAAACAGCGTTAAGGCGTGTTTTGCCAGCGCAGAAAGGCCGGGCGTCCGGAGGCGACAGCATCCGCCCAACGCGTCGGTTCCGGCAAACGATAGCCCGCAGTACAGGCTTCCACCCATTGCAATGCGCTATCCATGCTGACGCGATGGCCGGTCGAGATAAACAGCGGATTACAGCGCGCTTTACTGCGCCATACCCAGCCAATCTGTTCGCCTTTGTCGAGCAGCGGCTGACGGCTGCCTGGCTCGGCGTCCAGCTCAGCAAAACGCCCACACAAACGCTTCTTCGCCACGCCAATGGTGGGCACATCCACCAGCGAACCGAAATGCGCCGCCACGCCAAGCCGACGGGGATGGGAAATACCGTGGCCATCCACAAACAGCAGATCGGGCAACCGGGAGAGCTGCTGCCAGGCTTCCAGCAGCGCCGGCATTTCGCGGAAGGATAAGAAGCCCGGAATATAGGGCATGGTGGTGGCCACGCGCGCAATCCGGTGTTCCACCAGCGTTAAGGATGGATACTCGAGGATAACCAGAGCCGCGCGCGTGATCTCGCCGCCCTGTTCAAATCCCACGTCGGCACCACCAATAAAGCGTGGCGGCAGCACATCGAAATCATCCTGCCGCACCACATCAGCAGCGCGCTGTAACTGTTCCTGGCGTAGTGCGGCTAAATCCATCATCAGCCCTGATGATACGGACGTGACAGACGATGCACCGCTTCAACAAACGCACCAGCATGCTCAGGCGGCACATCAGGATGGATGCCGTGGCCCAGGTTAAACACGTGACCTTCGCCAGTGCCAAAACCTTCGAGAATCCCGGCGACTTCCTGCTCAATGCGCGCAGGCGGTGCATACAGCATGGAAGGATCCATGTTGCCCTGCAGCGCCACTTTATCACCCACACGACGACGCGCATCGGCGATATCGGTGGTCCAGTCGAGTCCCAGCGCATCGCAGCCGGTCGCCGCTATCGCTTCCAGCCATTGGCCGCCACCTTTAGTGAACAGCGTAATAGGAACGCGGCGACCTTCATTCTCATGCAGCACGCTATCGACGATTTTATGCATGTAATAGAGCGAGAATTCGCGATAGTCGCGTCCGGTCAGCACGCCGCCCCATGTGTCGAACACCATGATCGACTGCGCGCCAGCTTTGATCTGCGCATTGAGATAAAGAATCACGCTGTCTGCCAACTTATCCAGCAGCTTATGCAGGGTTTGCGGCTCGGCGTACATCATCTTTTTAATTTTGGTAAACGCTTTGCTGCTGCCGCCTTCAACCATGTAGGTTGCCAGCGTCCACGGGCTGCCGGAGAAACCGATCAGCGGCACTTCGCCTTTCAGGTTGTGACGAATGGTACGCACCGCGTTCATCACATAACCGAGTTCTTGCTCTGGATCCGGCACCGGCAGCTTGTCGACATCCGCACGGCAGGTGATCGGATTGGAGAAACGCGGGCCTTCGCCGGTCTCAAAGTAGAGCCCAAGTCCCATCGCATCCGGAATGGTGAGGATATCGCTGAAGAGAATTGCCGCATCCAGCGCATAGCGACGCAGCGGTTGCAGCGTGACTTCACACGCCAGCTCAGCATTCTTACACAGCGACATAAAATCACCGGCTTCAGCGCGCGTGGCTTTGTACTCCGGCAAATAACGCCCGGCTTGTCGCATCATCCATACCGGTGTGACATCTACCGGCTGACGTAACAGGGCGCGCAGATAACGATCGTTCTTCAGTTCACTCATAATGGGCTCTCTCATGCTAAGGCCGGCAGTGTAGCATTTTCACGCCGCGCTGGCGCGACACAGGGCAACGGTATCTTCAATCAGGCGACGCGCCACCGTGCCGGGCGGCGGCAACAGCGGCAGATCGTCGTAGCGATACCAGCCGGCATCCAGCAGCTCTTTGCCGTCGTGTTGCAGATCGCCGCCGTCATATTCCGCCATATACGCCATCATCAGAGAGTGCGGGAACGGCCACGGCTGCGAGGTAACGTAACGCACGTTTTTCACCCGCACGTTGCTCTCCTCCATCACCTCCCGCGCCACCGCTTGTTCTAAGGTTTCGCCCACTTCGACAAAGCCCGCCAGCACGGTGTAGATATTGTTACGATGACGCGCATGATTGGCGAGCAGGATCTCATCGCCACGGCGGATAGCCACGATGATGCACGGCGCAATTTGCGGGTAATAACGCTCGCGGCAGTGATTGCACAAGCAGGCAAATTCGCGTTTGCTGATGTGCATCTCATGGCCGCAATAGCCGCACCAGCGATGCGAGCGGTAAAACTCCGCCAGCTGCACGCCACGTCCGGCGATTTGGAACAGGCCGACATCCTCATCAATCAGTTGGCGCACGGAGCCCATGCTGTCCGGACGCGATTCACGTACCAGCCAGACATTCTCGCCCTGCCACTCGCCGATCAAAATCGCGTTGCTGCCGCTGAGGCCAAAATCGCTGGCTAAGCCATGCGGCAATTCGCCCTGCGGCAACCAAAGTTTTTGCTCATGGCTGACAACCCACCATCCAGCGTCTAAGCTTGAGATCTCACGTTGCATCTTAATCGTTGTCCTTAGCGTCAAATCGCACGCTGAAATCCTAATATTAAGTGTGTAATAAACAACTATAACCTACCTGGAGCCCCATATGCTTAACCAGTTAGATAACCTGACAGAGCGTGTAGGCGGCGGAAATGAATTGGTTGATTCATGGCTGCGCGCCCGTCGACAGCTGCTCGTCACTTACTACGAGCTTATTGGCATGAAGCCACAAAAAGATGCGTTATCCACGCTGGATGAACAGGCGCTGGACGCATTTTGTCACAACCTGGTGGATTACCTTTCCACCGGCCATTTCAGCGTGTATGAACACATCATTAGTGAGATGCAGGGTGATAGCCCCTTATTCGTCACTGCGCAGATTTATCCGGCACTGGAGGCGAATACCGATCGCATCATGCAGCTCTACGATAGCCATCTGCAGCAAGCGATTAACGATGATAATTGCGTGGATTTTCAAACCGCGCTCTCCGAAGTCGGCGAGGTGCTGGAATCGCGCTTCACGCTGGAAGATAAGCTGGTGCAACTCGCCTGGGACAACCAGCTGGCGCTTCCGCCGGTTGCCAACGATAGCGCCATTGCCCGCCCGGCTTAATCTAATGAAGATGTAAAAAACTTGTTATTCAAGAAAAGCCCTCTTATGCTGAATGGGCTTTTTTATTGTCTTCTTTAACAACAATCAAAAGGCAAATTTTGCGGTTTAAGCGTAGCGTGCGCAGCCAGTTTGCACTCGGACAGCGCGCAGGGACCGGAGCGTACACGTAGTACGTGACGGTCACGAGCACTGCCCAGGTGCAAAATGGCAAGCAAAGTAGCTTAAACCACAAAACACCAACTTGTCGGAGTGCCCTCTGGGGCTGAGACCGTTAATTCGGGATCCGCGGAACCTGATCAGGTTAGTACCTGCGAAGGGAACAAGAGTAGACATTATCAGCACGGTGCATGCTGGCGCCCGGCACCGTACCTGTTACTCCTTCCGAACTCTGGACAAGCAACTTCCAACCGTTACCGGAAACTTGCTATGTCTGCTAAAACTTCTCGTCGTGAACAACGCGCTCAAGCGCAAGAATTTATCGATTCCCTGCAGGGAACCGCTTTCCCCAACTCCAAACGTATCTGGATCACCGGCAGCCGCGCGGATATTCGCGTGCCGATGCGTGAGATACAGCTCAGTCCAACGCACATAGGCGGCAGCAAAGAGAATCCGCACTATGAGCCAAATGAAGCGGTGCCGGTTTACGACACCGCCGGGGCTTATGGCGATCCTCAAGCCACCATTAATGTGCATCAGGGACTCGACAGGCTGCGTGCCAATTGGATCGAAGAACGTGACGACAGCGAAACCATCCACCAGCTGAGTTCCCGTTACACGCAGCAGCGTCTGGCGGATGAAGGCCTGGACCATCTGCGTTTTGAGCAGCTGCCGCAACCGCGCCGTGCCAAAGCGGGTCGCCGGGTTACCCAACTGCACTATGCGCGTCAGGGCATCATCACGCCGGAGATGGAGTTTATCGCGCTGCGTGAAAACATGGGCCGCGAGCGTATTCGCGGTGAAGTGCTGTTACAGCAGCATCCGGGTCACAGCTTTGGTGCCAATCTGCCAGAAAATATCACCGCGGAATTTGTCCGTCAGGAAGTCGCCAATGGGCGCGCCATCATCCCTTCGAACATCAATCATCCCGAATCCGAACCGATGATTATCGGCCGCAACTTCCTGGTGAAAGTGAATGCCAACATTGGCAACTCTGCGGTGAGCTCATCTATTGAAGAGGAAGTGGAGAAGCTGGTGTGGTCAACGCGCTGGGGCGCAGACACTGTGATGGATCTCTCAACCGGCCGCTATATCCATGAAACGCGTGAGTGGATTTTGCGCAATAGTCCGGTGCCGATTGGTACGGTGCCGATTTATCAGGCGCTGGAGAAAGTGAACGGCATTGCAGAAGATCTCAACTGGGAGATTTTCCGCGACACGCTGCTGGAGCAGGCGGAACAAGGCGTTGACTACTTCACTATTCACGCTGGCGTGCTGCTGCGCTATGTGCCGATGACGGCCAAACGCCTGACCGGCATTGTGTCGCGCGGTGGCTCGATTATGGCGAAATGGTGCCTGTCGCATCACACCGAAAATTTCCTCTATCTGCACTTCCGCGAGATTTGTGAAATTTGTGCCGCCTACGATGTGGCGCTGTCACTGGGCGACGGCCTGCGTCCCGGCTCGATTCAGGATGCCAACGATGAGGCGCAATTTGCCGAACTGCATACGCTGGGCGAACTGACCAAAATCGCCTGGGAATACGATGTGCAGGTGATGATTGAAGGTCCGGGCCATGTGCCCATGCAGATGATTCGACGCAATATGACCGAACAGCTTGAGCATTGTCACGAAGCCCCGTTTTACACGCTTGGCCCGCTCACCACCGATATCGCGCCCGGCTATGACCATTTCACTTCCGGCATCGGCGCGGCCATGATTGGCTGGTTCGGCTGCGCCATGCTGTGTTACGTGACGCCGAAAGAGCACCTCGGTTTGCCGAACAAAGAGGATGTGAAGCAAGGGCTGATCACCTACAAGATCGCTGCGCACGCGGCGGATCTGGCGAAAGGTCATCCCGGTGCGCAGATCCGTGACAATGCGATGTCGAAAGCGCGTTTTGAATTCCGCTGGGAAGATCAGTTCAATCTGGCGCTCGATCCGCACACCGCACGCGCCTATCACGATGAAACCCTGCCGCAGGAATCGGGAAAAGTGGCGCACTTCTGCTCGATGTGCGGCCCGAAATTCTGCTCGATGAAAATTACCCAGGAAGTGCGTGAGTTTGCCGCCCGCCAACAGGCTGAAGCCCAGCCGATTGAGATGGGTATGGCGCAAATGTCGAACGCCTTCCGCAATCGTGGCGGCGAGATCTATCACGCTGCCGATACCCTTAAAGAGGAAAATGTATGACCGACGCCTTTCCTGCCACAGCCTCAAAGCTGGGGCTGTATCCGGTTGTTGATAGCGTGGAATGGATCGCGCGCTTGCTGGAAGCCGGTGTGCGCACCATACAGCTGCGCATCAAAGATTGTGAAGATTACGAGGTGGAAGATGCGGTGCGCGAGGCGATTGCACTCGGCAAACAGTATCGCGCTCGCCTGTTTATCAATGATTACTGGCGCTTAGCCATTAAATATCACGCTTATGGCGTGCACCTCGGCCAGGAAGATCTCGATGTAGCCGATCTGGCGGCCATTCGCGAGGCGGGATTGCGCCTGGGTTTATCGACGCATGACGATGCCGAGTTAGATCGGGCTCTGGCGCTGCGCCCTTCTTACATTGCGCTTGGCCACATCTATCCTACGCAAACCAAAGATATGCCTTCTGCGCCGCAAGGCGTGGTGGAATTGAAACGCCACCTGGCGCGTTTGCAGAATGTGCCAACCGTGGCGATTGGCGGTATTTCACTGGCGCGCGTGCCGGAAGTGCTGGCTACCGGCGTGGGCAGCATTGCGGTGGTGAGCGCGATTACCCAGGCCGCCGACTGGCGCGCAGCAACGCAGCAGTTACTGTCACTGGTGGAAAATGGAATCGAACCTGCAGAAGCAGTGTAATGCGCGGCAAGTAAAGATGAAACGCTGGAATCTGCCGCGCAGCAGCGTGATGTAGGGGCTGGCGTCATTTCCTGACAAGACTAAAGTGTGCCTGCCCGCTGTCGCTTGCAGCGGGCCAGGGCTGGTCTCAACCTCTCCCAGCCCTGCCTTTCTTCACGTGATCAGGGAGGAGGTATGCACGGATCCATGACTACAAGCCAGCATGGCACGTTCTACCGCTGCGCCGAGTTGAGCTATCGCCTGCTCTGTGTGCTCATTCATTGGCAAACCATAATTCAGGCGCAAGCAGTTGCGATACTTACCCGAGGCCGAAAACAGCGAGCCGACGGCAACCTGCATGTTCAGCTCACGCAATTCGGTATTGAGCCTGACCGCGTCAAATGCCTCTGGCAATTCAATCCACATCAGGAAACTGCCCTGCGGACGCGACACACAAATCCCACACGGAAAGTAGTGGCGTACCCAGCAGCTAAAGGTTTCATAATTGCGTTGATACACCTGACGCATGCGCCGCAAATGCGGCAGATAATGACCAAGACGAATAAACTCGGCGACCGCATGTTGCGGCTGGGTGGCCGTCGATCCGGTGCTGATATATTTCATATGCAGCACGCGATCGCGATAGCGTCCCGGCGCCACCCAACCGACACGCAGCCCCGGCGCCAGCGTCTTGGAGAAGGAACTGCACAGCAATACCCGTCCATCGTGATCCAATGACTTAAGGGTAACCGGACGCGGATACTCCCACGCCAGCTCGCCGTACACATCGTCTTCAATAATCGCGGCATCGAAACGCTGTGCCAGCGTCACCAGCGCACGTTTGCGAGATTCCGGCATGATAAAGCCCAGCGGATTATTGCAGTTTGGCACCACCACCACCGCTTTAATCGGCCACTGTTCGAACGCAAGTTCCAGCGCTTCCAGGCTGATGCCGGTAACCGAATCGGTAGGAATCTCAATGGCGCGAATGCCGAAGCCGCGCAGAGTTTGCATGGTGCCGTGGAAAGTCGGCGACTCCACCGCAATGATGTCACCAGCCTGACATATCGCACGAATCGAGATCGACAACGCTTCATGGCAGCCGGTGGTGATCACGATATCGTCTGCCGTGAGCTGACAACCGCTGTCGATCGTCAGGCGCGCAACCTGTTCGCGCAGTGCCGCGACACCCAGCAAACTGTCATAGTTGAGCTGATCGATATCCTGCTTCTGCGCCATACGGCTTTGAATTTTCCACAGCGGTTTCAACGTGGGCTGGGTCAGATCAGGCATACCGCTGCCGAGTTGCAACACATCGTTATTAGTTCGGCTGCTGAGCAACTCCAGCACCGATTCCCACTGCGTGATTTCCACCGGACGCTGTGCAGGTCGGGTGATGGCCGGCATCGGCGGCGTCGCTTTGCGTGTTGCAACGAAATATCCGGAACGTGGCTGCGGCACAATCAGCTGTTTCTCTTCCAGCAGATGATATGCCTGCTGAACGGTGCTGATACTCACGCCGTGTTCAAGACTCAGCGTGCGCACCGACGGCAAGCGCTCGCCGCTGCGGTACAGCCCTTGCTCTATACGATCCGAAAGCAAACATGCTAAATGTTGGTAGCGCGTCATCGTATGCCTCACTCAGCCATCAATCATAATAAACCAGTACAGATAGACCTCATTATTACCATTCAGATCCACCTTAAGGCAATCTGTATGTTAAAGATAAGTGTTTTTTGCGTCTGTATCATAATGCGTGGGAATAAGACAATGCTTCTCAGGCAACCTACTGAGGGCAAGGATTATGGAATTCGATCAAAACCGCGCGGCTAAACCTTTTGATGTCACTTTACTGGATATCTTCCGCGGCGTAGTGCGTATGGTTAAACACTGGAAAGCACGGCGTGAAACTCACCGCATCCTGTCAAAACTGAGTGATAACCAGCTGCGTGATATCGGACTGACACGCGAAGATGTCTGCCGCAAGTTCTGACAAAATGAAGACGAAAAAAAACCCTGCCGAAGCAGGGTTTTTTATTGGTCAGCTTTAGCAGACGAATTACTCGTCGTCGCTTCCGCCCAGACCGGCGTTCAGCAATTCTGCCAGGCTTGCAGAGGCTTCATCCGCAGTAACCTGCGGTGCAACCGGTGCTTCGCCCGCAGAGCGGCGACGCATACGATCCTGGTGATAAGCATAACCGGTACCGGCTGGGATCAGACGACCCACGATGACGTTCTCTTTCAGGCCGCGCAGTTCATCACGCTTACCTGCAACTGCTGCTTCGGTCAGGACACGCGTGGTCTCCTGGAACGATGCTGCAGAGATGAACGATTCGGTTGCCAGTGACGCTTTGGTGATACCCAGCAGATCGCGCATGAATGTTGCGCCGATTTTGCCATTCGCTTCAAGTTCACGGTTAGAGATCTTGATGCGTGAGTATTCAGCCTGCTCACCTTCCAGGAAGTCGGTGCTTCCCACGCTCGAGATGGTTGCTTTACGCAGCATCTGACGAACGATGACTTCGATGTGTTTATCGTTAATCTTAACGCCTTGCAGACGGTAAACTTCCTGCACTTCGTTAGTGATGTAACGGGTCACAGCATGGACGCCACGCAGACGCAGGATGTCGTGCGGAGACTCTGGGCCGTCAGATACGACGTCACCACGTTCTACGCGCTCACCTTCGAATACGTTAAGCTGACGCCATTTTGGAATCATCTCTTCGTACGGATCGCTACCATCAACCGGCGTAATCACCAGACGACGCTTACCTTTGGTCTCTTTACCGAAGGAGATGATACCGCTGATCTCCGCCAGGATTGCTGGCTCTTTCGGACGACGCGCTTCGAACAAGTCAGCAACGCGCGGCAGACCACCGGTAATATCCTTGGTACCGCCAGATTCCTGCGGAACACGCGACAGCGTGTCACCGGCACTGATCTTAACGCCATCTTCCAGCTGAACAATTGCTTTGCCCGGCAGGAAGTACTGTGCTGGCATGTCGGTACCCGGAATCAGAACATCATTTCCGTTGGCATCGATAATTTTCAGCGCAGGACGCAGATCTTTACCACCCGCAGTACGTTCTGCAGAATCCAGAACCACCAGCGATGACAGACCGGTTAAGTCGTCAGTCTGACGCGTAATGGTCTGACCGTCGATCATGTCAGTGAAGCGAATGAAACCGCCCACTTCGGTGATGACCGGCATGGTATGCGGATCCCAGTTTGCTACGGTTTCGCCCGCGGCAACCTGCTCGCCATCACCTTTAGCCATGACCGCACCGTAAGGTACTTTATAGCTCTCTTTGGTACGACCGAACTCGTCGATCATCTTCAGCTCAACGTTACGTGAAACGATAACCAGTTTTCCTGAGGAGTTGGTTACAGACTTCGCGTTGGTCAGCTTGATAGTACCTTTGTTCTTCACCTGGATGCTGGATTCAGCAGCCGCACGAGATGCCGCACCACCGATGTGGAACGTACGCATCGTCAGCTGTGTACCCGGCTCACCGATGGACTGTGCTGCGATAACACCGATGGCCTCACCTTTGTTGATGATGTGACCACGTGCCAGATCGCGACCGTAGCAGTGTGCACACACACCGAAGTCGGTTTCACAGCCAACAACCGAGCGCACTTTGATCGCATCGACTGAATTCAGTTCGATCACATCACACCAGTGTTCATCGATCAGGGTGTTACGCGGGATCAGGATGTCCGCAGTGCCTGGCTTCAGAACGTCTTCAGCCGTTACACGACCCAGTACACGCTCACGCAGCGGCTCTTTAACGTCGCCACCTTCGATGACTGGAGTCATCATGATGCCTTCGAACGTGCCGCAGTCATCTTCGGTAACAACCAGATCCTGCGCTACGTCGACCAGACGACGCGTCAGATAACCGGAGTTAGCAGTTTTCAGTGCGGTATCCGCCAGACCTTTACGCGCACCGTGCGTGGAGATGAAGTACTGGAGTACGTTCAGACCTTCACGGAAGTTCGCGGTGATCGGCGTTTCGATGATTGAGCCATCTGGCTTAGCCATCAGACCACGCATACCGGCCAGCTGACGAATCTGTGCAGCAGAACCACGCGCACCGGAGTCGGCCATCATGTAGATGCTGTTGAACGATACCTGCTGCTCTTCTTCGCCATCACGGTTGATCACGGTTTCAGTTTGCAGGTTATCCATCATCGCTTTGGAAACGCGTTCGTTAGCGGCGGCCCAAATATCGATAACTTTGTTGTAACGTTCGCCAGCAGTTACCAGACCAGACTGGAACTGTTCCTGAATCTCAGCAACTTCCGCTTCCGCTTCGGCTACGATTTCCGCTTTCTTCGCTGGGATGACCATGTCGTCGATACCTACAGAGGCACCTGAACGGGCTGCGTAAGCAAAACCGGTGTACATGGTTTGGTCAGCAAAGATAACGGTCGGCTTCAGACCAAGAATGCGGTAACAGGTGTTCAGCATCTTAGAAATGGCTTTCTTACCCAGCGCCTGGTTGACGATGGAGTAAGGCAGGCCTTTCGGAACGATCATCCACAGAATCGCACGACCAATGGTGGTGTCGATAATGCTGGTTTTCGCAACGAACTCTTCCTGCTCGTTCTTGGTGTATTCAGTGATACGCACTTTAACGCGTGCATGCAGCTCGGCCAGGCCAGCGCGGTAAACACGCTCAGCTTCTTTCGGGCCAGTCAGCACCATGCCTTCGCCTTTGGCGTTCACTTTGTCGCGGGTCATGTAGTACAGACCCAGAACAACGTCCTGTGAAGGAACGATGATTGGCTCGCCGTTCGCTGGTGACAGAATGTTGTTGGTCGACATCATCAGCGCACGCGCTTCCAGCTGGGCTTCCAGCGTCAGCGGTACGTGAACAGCCATCTGGTCACCATCGAAGTCGGCGTTATATGCCGCACAAACCAGCGGGTGCAGCTGGATCGCTTTACCTTCGATCAGAACCGGTTCAAACGCCTGGATACCCAAACGGTGCAGAGTTGGTGCACGGTTCAGCAGTACCGGGTGTTCGCGGATCACTTCGTCCAGGATATCCCAAACGACAGCCTCTTCGCGCTCAACCATTTTCTTAGCGGCTTTGATGGTGGTGGCCAGGCCACGCAGTTCCAACTTGCCGTAGATGAACGGTTTGAACAGCTCAAGAGCCATTTTCTTCGGCAGACCGCACTGATGCAGACGCAGGTATGGACCAACGGTGATAACTGAACGGCCAGAGTAGTCAACACGTTTACCCAACAGGTTCTGACGGAAACGACCCTGCTTACCTTTGATCATGTCTGCCAGAGATTTCAGCGGACGCTTGTTCGAGCCAGTGATGGCGCGACCGCGACGGCCGTTATCCAGCAGTGCATCAACCGCTTCCTGCAACATACGTTTTTCGTTACGTACGATGATATCTGGCGCAGCCAGATCCAGCAGGCGTTTCAGACGGTTATTACGGTTGATCACGCGACGATACAGATCGTTCAGATCCGACGTTGCGAAACGACCACCGTCCAGCGGTACCAGCGGGCGCAGATCTGGCGGCAGAACCGGCAGAACGGTCAGGATCATCCACTCTGGCTTGTTACCAGACTGAACGAACGCTTCCAGCAGCTTGATACGCTTGGTCAGCTTTTTACGTTTGGTCTCGGAGTTGGTCTCGTTCAGCTCTTCACGCAGCTGCTCGCACTCTTGCTCCAGATCCATGTTTTTCAGCAGCGCCTGGATCGCTTCCGCACCCATCTTCGCGTCGAATTCGTCACCGAACTCTTCCAGCGCGTCAAGGTACTGCTCTTCGGTCAGAATCTGACGTTTTTCCAGGTTGGTCATGCCGCCTTCGATAACCACATAAGATTCGAAGTACAGCACGCGCTCGATATCACGCAGTGGCATATCCAGCAGTAAGCCGATACGCGAAGGCAGTGATTTCAGGAACCAAATGTGCGCAGTCGGTGAAGCCAACTCAATGTGGCCCATGCGCTCACGACGTACTTTGGTCTGTGTAACTTCAACGCCACACTTCTCACAGATCACGCCGCGATGTTTTAAACGCTTGTACTTACCGCACAGGCATTCGTAGTCTTTTACCGGTCCGAAAATACGGGCACAGAAAAGACCGTCACGCTCAGGCTTGAAGGTACGGTAGTTAATGGTTTCCGGCTTTTTAACTTCACCAAAAGACCATGAACGGATCATGTCTGGCGAGGCCAGAGCAATTTTGATCGCATCAAACTCTTCGGTCTTAGTTTGCGCTTTCAGAAACTTAAGTAAGTCTTTCACGGATTAGCTCCCGTCGGAGTGGAACTCTCAGGGACGCGCACCCGAAGTGCACGTCCCGTAACCAGTACTTGCGAGTACTTACTCGTCTTCCAGCTCGATGTTGATACCCAGCGAGCGAATCTCTTTCAACAGTACGTTGAAGGATTCCGGCATGCCCGGTTCCATCTGATGGTTACCGTCGACGATGTTTTTATACATCTTCGTACGGCCGTTAACGTCATCAGATTTAACGGTAAGCATTTCCTGCAGGGTATACGCGGCACCGTATGCTTCCAGTGCCCACACTTCCATCTCACCGAAGCGCTGTCCACCGAACTGCGCTTTACCACCCAGCGGCTGCTGAGTAACCAAGCTGTAAGAACCGGTAGAACGTGCGTGCATCTTGTCGTCAACCAGGTGGTTCAGTTTCAGCATGTACATGTAACCTACGGTTACCTGACGCTCAAACTGCTCACCGGTACGGCCGTCGAACAGGGTGATCTGACCGGAAGAAGGCAATCCGCCGAGCTGCAGCAGCTCTTTGATTTCGCTCTCTTTCGCACCGTCAAACACCGGAGTCGCGATTGGCATACCCTTCTTCAGGTTCTCTGCCAGACGCAGTACTTCGTCATCTGTAAAGGTGTTCAGGTCAACTTTCTGACGCACATCAGTGCCCAGATCGTAAGCACGCTGGATGAACTCACGCAGTTTGGAGACTTCTTCCTGCTTCTTCAGCATCGCATTGATTTTTTCACCAATGCCTTTAGCCGCCATACCGAGGTGAGTTTCCAGAATCTGACCGATGTTCATACGCGATGGTACGCCCAGCGGGTTCAGTACGATGTCGACCGGCGTACCGTTCTCATCGTAAGGCATGTCTTCGATAGGGTTGATCTTCGAGATAACACCCTTGTTTCCGTGACGACCTGCCATCTTGTCACCAGGCTGAATCTGACGTTTAACGGCCAGATACACCTTAACGATTTTCAGCACGCCTGGTGCCAGATCATCGCCTTGGGTGATCTTGCGACGCTTAGCTTCAAGTTTCTTCTCAAACTCGTGCTTCAGTTCGTCGTACTGCTCAGCCAGCTGCTCCAGAGAGTTCTGCTTCTCTTCGTCAGTCAGGCCCAGCTCCAGCCAGCGCTCACGTGGCAGTTTGTCCAGCTTCTCAGCTTCAACACCACCCGAGATCAGTACTGCCTGGATACGGCCAAACAGGCCAGCTTCGAAGATCTGCAGTTCTTCAGACAGGTCTTTCTTAACCTGCTTCAGCTGCATCTCTTCGATTTCCAGCGCGCGCTTGTCTTTTTCCACGCCATCGCGAGTGAAGACCTGCACGTCAATAACAGTACCGGATACGCCGTTCGGAACGCGCAGTGACGAATCTTTTACGTCAGAGGCTTTTTCACCGAAGATCGCACGCAGCAGTTTCTCTTCTGGCGTCAGCTGGGTTTCACCTTTCGGTGTTACCTTACCAACCAGAATGTCGCCACCGGTCACTTCCGCACCGATGTACACAATGCCGGATTCATCCAGTTTAGAAAGCGCAGCTTCACCCACGTTCGGGATATCAGCGGTGATCTCTTCTGGCCCCAGCTTGGTGTCGCGAGACACACATGCCAGTTCCTGGATGTGGATAGTGGTGAAACGGTCTTCCTGAACCACACGCTCGGATACGAGGATGGAGTCTTCGAAGTTGTAACCGTTCCATGGCATGAACGCCACGCGCATATTCTGACCCAGCGCCAGTTCACCGAGGTCGGTAGACGGGCCATCTGCCAGCACGTCGCCACGCTCAATCGGCTCACCCAGATTGACACACGGCATCTGGTTGATGCAGGTGTTCTGGTTAGAACGGGTGTACTTGGTCAGGTTGTAGATGTCGATACCCGCTTCGCCCGGATACATCTCTTCTTCGTTAACTTTGATAACGATACGGGAAGCATCAACGTACTGAACGGTACCACCACGTTTCGCGACAGCAGTTACGCCGGAGTCAACCGCTACTGCGCGTTCCATACCGGTACCAACCAGCGGCTTATCAGCACGCAGAGTTGGAACCGCCTGACGTTGCATGTTCGCACCCATCAAGGCGCGGTTAGCATCATCGTGCTCCAGGAACGGAATCAGTGAAGCACCGACAGAAACCACCTGTTGGGTGGAAACGTCCATGTAGTCAACCTGATCGCGGCTGAACAGGCTTGACTCACCCTTGCTACGGCAGGTGACGAGATCGTCAACAAAGCTGCCATCTTCTGCGAGGTTGGTGTTTGCCTGAGCGATAACGTAGTTACCCTCTTCAATTGCAGAGAGGTAATGAATTTCATCACTCACTTTCCCGTCAACAACGCGGCGATACGGGGTTTCAAGGAAACCGTATTCGTTAGTCTGCGCGTAAACCGAGAGTGAGTTGATCAGACCGATGTTCGGGCCTTCCGGAGTTTCGATAGGACATACACGACCGTAGTGCGTTGGGTGTACGTCACGTACTTCGAAGCCGGCGCGCTCACGGGTCAGACCGCCTGGGCCCAGAGCAGAGATACGACGTTTGTGCGTAATCTCGGACAATGGGTTGTTCTGATCCATAAACTGGGACAGCTGGCTTGAACCGAAGAACTCTTTCACCGCCGCCGAAATCGGCTTAGCGTTGATCATGTCCTGAGGCATCAGCGTATCGAGGTCGCCCAGAGACAGACGCTCTTTAACTGCACGCTCAACACGTACCAGACCCACACGGAATTGGTTTTCTGCCATCTCGCCAACAGAACGAATACGACGGTTACCGAGGTGATCGATATCATCCACTTCACCGATACCGTTACGGATACCGATAAGCTTTTTCATCACTTCGATGATGTCGTCTTTGCTCAGGATACCTGAACCTTCGATCTCATCACGCAGCAGAGAACGGTTGAACTTCATACGGCCAACCGCAGAAAGATCGTAACGATCTTCAGAGAAGAACAGGTTCTCGAACAGGTTTTCAGCAGCTTCACGCGTTGGTGGCTCACCAGGACGCATCATGCGGTAGATCTCAACCAGCGCGCTTAAACGATCGTTGGTTGGGTCAACACGCAGAGTCTCGGAGATGTACGCACCGTGATCAAGGTCGTTGGTGAACAGCGTTTCAATGCGCTTGTGGCCCGACTGGCTCAGTTTCGCCAGCAGATCCAGTGACAATTCCATGTTTGCAGGAACGATCAGCTCGCCGGTGTTCAGATCGACGTAGTCTTTAGCAACCACTTTGCCAGCAATGTATTCAACTGGCACTTCGATGTGCTGAATGTTGTCTTTTTCCAGCTGACGGATGTGGCGCGCAGTGATGCGACGACCTTTCTCAACGTAGACCGTGCCGTTTGCTTCGATATCGAAGGAGGCGGTTTCACCACGCAGGCGCTCAGGCACCAGTTCCATCTGCAGTTTGTTATCGCGGATTTCATAAACGACTTTATCAAAGAACAGATCAAGGATTTGTTCTGAAGTGAAGTTTAACGCGCGCAGAATGATACTGGCCGGCAGCTTACGACGACGGTCAATACGGACGAAGAGGTTGTCTTTCGGGTCAAACTCGAAATCGAGCCATGAACCGCGGTAAGGGATGATACGTGCGTTATACAGCACTTTACCGGAAGAGTGCGTTTTACCCTTATCGCTGTCGAAGAACACGCCAGGACTACGGTGCAGCTGAGAAACGATAACACGCTCAGTACCATTGATAACAAAGGTACCATTGTCCGTCATGAGTGGAATCTCACCCATGTAGACTTCTTGTTCTTTAATGTCTTTTACGGTGCCTTCCGGCGCTTCGCGCTCGTAGATCACCAGACGCAGTTTCACGCGCAGCGGTGCCGAATAGGTCACGCCACGGATCTGACATTCAGTTACGTCAAAGACAGGCTCACCCAAACGGTAGCTGACATACTGCAACTCAGAGTTGCCGCTGTAGCTTGAGATTGGAAATACGGAGCGGAAGGCTGCTTCCAGACCGTACTGGCCTTCTGGATCTTGCTCGATGAACTTCTGGAACGAGTCAAGCTGGATAGAAAGGAGATAAGGTATGTCCAAAACTTGTGGACGTTTACCAAAATCCTTACGAATACGTTTTTTCTCGGTATAGGAGTAAACCATGGGGTTCCTCAGCTAGCTGACATGTCGAACCACGCTGTCCGTCCTGAAAAGGACAGTTCATGCAACACTATTTTTTGTTTTTCATGCGATGCGCAGCACCCCATGCAATACATCTTTCTATCACTCTTAAATCATTTCATCGCCGTTGTTCAGGCAGGGAACCTTCGCAGGAGAGCGATATATTAAGGCGTCGATAGAAAAAGATATTGAAGAGGAATGATGGACAAACAGTGCGAAACGCCATCATTCCCCTGTAGCGCAAAAAGGCTGGTGACCTAAACAGTCACCAGCCATCAGCCTAATGTTACTCAGGCTGCAACCCGAAGGTTGTCTTACTTAACTTCAACTTCAGCGCCAGCTTCTTTCAGAGCAGCTTCAAGAGCGGCTGCGTCATCTTTGCTAATGCCTTCTTTGATAGTACCGGTAGCTTCAACCAGGTCTTTAGCTTCTTTCAAGCCCAGGCCAGTTGCAGTACGTACTGCTTTGATTACTGCGACTTTGTTAGCGCCAACAGCTTTCAGAATTACGTCGAATTCAGTTTTCTCTTCAACAGCTTCAGCTGGGCCAGCAGCAACAGCTACAGCGGCAGCAGCAGAAACGCCGAATTTTTCTTCCATAGCAGAAACCAGCTCAACTACTTCCATTACGGACATAGCGGCAACAGCTTCCAGAATTTGGTCTTTAGTGATAGACATATCGATTGTTCCTAAAAATCAGAAAAAGTTTATACGGTAGCAAGCACGAAGGAAAAGAATTTGGCCTTAAGCCGCTTCTTTTGCATCGCGCACAGCAGCCAGAGTACGGACCAGTTTGCCAGCAGCGGCTTCTTTCATGGTCGACATCAGACGTGCCAGTGCTTCTTCGTAAGTCGGCAGAGTTGCCAGACGGTCAATATTGGCCGCCGTGATCAGCTCACCTTCAAAGGCTGCAGCTTTGACCTCAAATTTTGCATTCGCTTTAGCGAAATCTTTGAACAAACGAGCGGCAGCGCCCGGGTGTTCCAAAGAGTATGCAATCAGGGTCGGACCAACAAACGTGTCTTTCAGGCACTCGAAAGGAGTACCTTCAACGACGCGGCGCAGCAGGGTGTTACGAACAACACGCATGTAAACGCCAGCTTCACGACCTGCTTTACGCAGTTCGGTCATTTTATCAACGGTCACGCCACGGGAATCCGCAACAACCGCTGAAAGCGCGCCTTTGGCTACTTCGCTAACTTCAGCAACAATCGCTTGTTTGCCTTGAAGATTTAATGCCATTAGCTTTTGCTCCTGGATTGACCGGGAATAATTTCCCGGAACTCACTTCACTTATTCACCCGAAGGCGATAAGCGCTATTACACGGTGAGCAGAATCCAGCGAAGAAATAATTCTTTTTGGTTCTGTCACCGTCTACGCAGGGTATTAAGCAAGATATCCGAAAATATTCTGCTCCTGCGGTCTCGGACGGAGGCCAGGATAAGGCCTGGCTCCAACCTAAGCGACTGAACAACCAAGCGTTTAGACTTTGTCACTCACTCGCTTTGAATCTGGGTTCTGAATTGTGCAAACAACCAGAACAACGGGCGTAAGATTCTAGATGAATTTTTCGCCCGTTACAAGCAGCAATTAGTTTGCTGATGCACTCAGACCAGCCTGGTCAACGGCAACGCCGGCGCCCATGGTGGTAGAGATGCTGACTTTCTTGATGTACACGCCTTTCGCCTGTGATGGTTTAGCTTTTTTCAGCGCAACCAGCAAAGATTCCAGGTTTTCTTTCAATTTGTCAGTGTCAAAATCCACTTTACCGATGGTGGTGTGGATGATGCCGTTTTTGTCGTTACGATAACGAACCTGACCTGCTTTAGCATTTTTAACTGCTTCAGCAACGTTCGGCGTTACAGTACCAACTTTCGGGTTTGGCATCAGACCGCGTGGGCCCAGAACCTGGCCCAACTGGCCAACAACGCGCATTGCATCTGGAGATGCGATTACAACGTCAAAGTTCATTTCGCCTTTTTTGATCTGCTCAGCCAGGTCTTCCATACCAACCAGTTCTGCGCCAGCTGCTTTAGCAGCTTCAGCGTTTGCACCTTGGGTGAAGACGGCAACACGTACTGAACGACCAGTACCGTGTGGCAGAACGGTCGCACCGCGCACGTTCTGATCAGATTTACGTGCATCGATGCCGAGGTTAACGGCAACGTCAACGCTTTCTACGAACTTGGCAGTAGCCAGTTCTTTCAGCAGAGCAACAGCTTCGTTAATGTCGTACTGCTTAGTAGCATCAACTTTGTCACGGATTACGCTCATGCGCTTGGTCAGCTTAGCCATTTCTTAATCCTCTACTACCAGGCCCATGGAACGAGCAGTACCTTCGATAGAGCGAGTCATCGCTTCTACGTCAGAACCAGTCATGTCCGCAGCTTTAGTTTCTGCGATTTCACGTACCTGAGCACGGGAAACTTTACCGACTTTGTCTTTGTTCGGCTTACCAGAACCAGACTTGATGCCCGCTGCTTTTTTCAGCAGTACGGCAGCCGGAGGCGTTTTGGTAACGAAGGTGAAAGAACGGTCACTGTATACGGTGATAACAACAGGAGTAGGCAGGCCTTTCTCCAGGGATTCAGTCTTAGCGTTGAACGCTTTGCAGAATTCCATAATGTTAACACCCTGCTGACCCAGTGCTGGACCAACAGGTGGACTTGGGTTAGCCATACCAGCTGCAACTTGCAACTTAACGTAGGCTTGTACTTTCTTGGCCATGATAATTCCTCAATTGGGTTATAACGCCTGAAAAACAGGCTCCCCGTGATAACGATTTATATGCCGTTGCGGGCACATAAAAACAAAAGGCGCGAAATTATAGGTAAATTTCGCGCCTTCCGCAAGAGCTAAAAAGTGAACAGAAGGGTTAACCTTTCTCCACCTGAGCGAAGTCGAGTTCCACTGGCGTTGCACGGCCAAAGATGGAAACGGACACTTTCAGGCGGCTCTTCTCGTAGTCCACTTCTTCGACCACTCCGTTGAAGTCGGCAAACGGGCCGTCGCTGACGCGTACCATCTCGCCTGGCTCGAACAGCGTTTTTGGACGCGGCTTATCACCCACCTGCTGCAGGCGGTTCATAATCGCATCAACTTCTTTATCACTGATTGGCGCAGGACGGTCGGAAGTACCACCGATAAAGCCCATTACACGCGGTACACTGCGTACTAAGTGCCAGCTGGCGTCATTCATTACCATCTGAACCAATACGTAGCCAGGGAAGAATTTACGTTCGCTTTTGCGACGCTGGCCGCCACGGATTTCGACGACTTCTTCAGTCGGCACCATGACTTCGCCAAAAAGCTCTTCCATGTTGTGCAGTTTGATATGCTCGTGCAGCGATTTCGCTACGCGGGCTTCAAAACCAGAGAACGCCTGAACGACGTACCAGCGTTTTTTTGGAGCTTCAGACATCTCAGAACCTCAGGCCAGTGATAAACGATACCAGACGGACCAGAATACCATCCAGCCCCCACAAAATCAGTGACATCACGGCAGTAACCGCGGCAACGATTAACGTGGTGTGCAGTGTTTCCTGGCGAGTCGGCCAAATGACCTTACGCATTTCGGTTTTAGCTTCACGGGCAAATGCCACAGTCGCTTTGCCTTTGATTGTCAGCAAAGCAATGCCGCCCGCTGCAGCGATCAGCACAACCACAGCCAGCGCGCGCAGAGGCAATGTTACATCGCGATAGATATAGTTGCCGACGATTGCTACCAGGAGCAATGCGATCACAACTACCCATTTCATCGCTTCAAGGCCGCGCCCGCTTCCTTGAGCTTCGGTATTCGCACTCATAAACCAACCTGCCACAATAATTCAGAAACTATACTGCCCCGCAGTGCGAGGCATCCAAACCGAATGAGCTTTTGAGCGTAACTCGGTATCCAACGCCGTGAAACAGAGCCTGTCTCAGCAATGATTATGATGCAAAATCACTGATGAGCCAGGTTCTATACAACAGCGTGCAAAAAGGGCATCAAATGATGCCCTTTCCTTGTGCATTGCGTCAAATCTTATCGCAGTTAAGCGATAATTTCAGCAACAACACCCGCACCAACAGTACGGCCGCCTTCACGGATTGCGAAACGCAGACCCTGATCCATAGCGATTGGCTTGATCAAAGTAACGGTCATTTTTACGTTGTCGCCTGGCATTACCATCTCAACGCCTTCTGGCAGTTGAACGTCACCGGTCACGTCAGTAGTACGGAAGTAGAACTGAGGACGGTAGCCTTTGAAGAACGGAGTATGACGGCCGCCTTCATCCTTAGACAGAACGTAAACTTCTGAAGTGAACTGGGTATGTGGCTTGATTGAACCCGGCTTAGCCAGAACCTGGCCACGCTCGATGTCTTCACGCTTGATACCACGCAGCAGAACACCACAGTTCTCGCCTGCCTGACCCTGATCCAGCAGTTTGCGGAACATTTCAACGCCAGTACAGGTTGATTTCACAGTGTCTTTAAGGCCAACAACTTCAACTTCGTCGCCCACTTTAACGATACCGCGCTCAACACGACCGGTAACAACGGTACCACGGCCAGAGATTGAGAATACGTCTTCGATTGGCAGCAGGAACGGCTTGTCGATTGCACGTACTGGCTCTGGGATATAGGTATCCAGGTGCTCAGCCAGCTCAATGATCTTAGCTTCCCACTCAGCGTCGCCTTCCAGCGCTTTCAGAGCAGAACCACGTACGATTGGAGTGTCGTCGCCTGGGAAGTCATATGCTGACAGCAGGTCACGTACTTCCATCTCAACCAGTTCCAGCAGCTCTTCATCATCAACCATGTCGCACTTGTTCAGGAACACGATGATGTAAGGAACGCCAACCTGACGACCCAGCAGGATGTGCTCACGGGTCTGTGGCATTGGGCCATCAGTCGCAGCAACAACCAGGATCGCGCCGTCCATCTGCGCAGCACCGGTGATCATGTTTTTCACATAGTCGGCGTGGCCTGGGCAGTCAACGTGCGCATAGTGGCGAGACGGGGTTTCGTATTCAACGTGAGAAGTGTTGATGGTGATACCACGTGCTTTCTCTTCTGGCGCTTTATCGATCTCATCGAATTTGCTTGCCTTACCGCCGTAGGTTTTAGCCAGTACGGTAGTAATTGCTGCAGTCAGGGTGGTTTTACCGTGGTCGACGTGACCGATGGTGCCCACGTTTACGTGCAGTTTATTACGCTGAAATTGCTCTTTAGCCATCGCTAGTCCCTCTAAGACACGGATATATCGAAGATATCGTCATATCAACCAGGCATTGCCTGACTGTTTGGTTTACAGAGAGAGAATCAGGAGAGAGATAAAGGAAGTGGTGCTGATACCCAGAGTCGAACTGGGGACCTCACCCTTACCAAGGGTGCGCTCTACCAACTGAGCCATATCAGCACATCTGGAGCGGGCAGCGGGAATCGAACCCGCATCATCAGCTTGGAAGGCTGAGGTAATAGCCATTATACGATGCCCGCATCCTGGAACTCGGCTACCTGTTCTTTCTGTAGCTTATGAATAATAAAAGAAGACCTTCTATTATTCGAGCCGGTCAGAGTTGCTGACCAACTTTGATTGCGCTAATGCGCAATCTGAAATTCGAAGGTGAGAGATGAAGAACTCACCCATCAGATAAAGACTTTATCTGACGCCCAACCAGAAGGTTGAGATGGTGGTGGGAGAAGGATTCGAACCTTCGAAGTCTGTGACGGCAGATTTACAGTCTGCTCCCTTTGGCCGCTCGGGAATCCCACCTACTTGATGGTGCCGGCTACCGGAATCGAACTGGTGACCTACTGATTACAAGTCAGTTGCTCTACCAACTGAGCTAAGCCGGCATCAAGTGGAGCGCATTCTAGGAATACCCGAAGAAGGATGCAACAAAAAAATCGTCAAAATTGTTCTATCGCTTACTATTTGTGCAAATCATCTCAAATCAGCCATCAACTGCAGTAAAATCACCCTAAACCTGTGCGTTTTTACACCACCACATTGATTGATTGCTATGAACCGTCATCATTTTCAATGCACATATTTGAAGCGCACTGCCTTTCTGCTGTGCAAATTGTAGAAAATTTTTTGTGAAACTACCCGCTATACTCGTTTTTTCTGCTGGCCTGCATTTTGCTTATCTATTTAATCGGGTCATTAAATGGAGGATGTCGCATGAATATTGTTCAGCTTACTGCAGAAACATTACCCCTTTATCGTCAGGCTTTGGCTGCCCTGATGGTTGAAGCGGTAAAAAACAATATGACTTCGGCATTTCAACATTCGCAAAAGATGCAACGGTATCAGGATGCGGAGCGCTATTTTCATAGCTTGCGCAACAAAATGGCACGCCATGAGTTGCTGCTATGGATTGCCGTCATCGACTCGGTTGTGGTGGGAAGCGTGCAGCTCAATATTTGTCAGCGTCCAGATGGACAGAATCGCGCGGAAGTTTTACAGCTGCTTGTGCATTCCAATGCTCAGCGAGAAGGGATTGGACGCAGATTAATGCAGACACTTGAGCACAAGGCAGAAAGCTACCAGCGTGGGCTGCTTTATTTGGATGTCATTGCAGGTTCTGCGGAAGAAATTTTTTATCGGGCACATGGCTACCGCTATTTAGGGGAATTGCCCGACTATGCATTATGCGCGGATGGGCATCCTCATCCCGGCGCGATTTACTATAAACGTCTGCGTACCAGCCCAGCAGAAAATGTAGCGACAAGCTACTGACCGACAAGAAAAATGCGGGCACGCTTGCGAAAGCGTGCTCCTGTTTATCATTTTACTTCTTTTTAAAGTCACACTGGTGTTACCCTCCTGCCCATTGTTCTCGTTAATTACCCCTGTGACGTGCAATTGAGTTTGATACATCTTCGTATGCTTAATGCAGCAAGGTGTTGATGAATCAGAATTTGCACTCAGATGCATGCTTATGAGTAAAAAAACGACACCTCTTACTACGCCTTATTTGCAGTTCAATCGCCAGCAATGGGCAGCACTACGCGATTCAGTACCAATGACATTGGCTGAAGGTGAAATTGAGCGTCTGCGTGGTATCAATGAAGATCTTTCATTAGAAGAAGTGGCCGAGATTTATCTGCCGCTATCGCGTCTGCTTAATTTTTATATCAGTTCTAATCTGCGCCGTCAGGCGGTGCTTGAGCAATTCCTTGGCACTAATGGGCAGAAAATCCCTTATATCATCAGTATTGCCGGCAGCGTTGCGGTAGGAAAAAGCACAACTGCCCGTGTGCTTCAGGCGCTTCTTAGCCGCTGGCCAGAACACCGCAAAGTAGAACTGATCACTACTGATGGTTTTTTGCATCCTAATGCCGTGCTTAAAGAACGCGGTTTGATGAAGAAAAAAGGGTTCCCGCAATCTTACGATATGCATCGCCTGGTTAACTTCGTATCTGATTTAAAATCGGGTGCTAGCCAGGTGACAGCGCCGGTTTATTCTCATCTGATTTATGATGTCATTCCGGATGGCGATAAAGTCGTACAACAGCCTGATATTCTTATTCTTGAAGGATTGAATGTGCTGCAAAGCGGTATGGACTATCCTCACGATCCTCATCATGTATTTGTGTCTGATTTCGTGGATTTTTCAATTTACGTCGATGCACCAGAGTCTTTACTTGAGAACTGGTATGTAAATCGCTTTTTGAAATTCCGTGAGGGCGCGTTTAGCGATCCGGACTCTTATTTCCATCACTATTCGCAATTACCTGAAGAGGATGCACTCAATATTGCGCATGGTCTGTGGAAAGAGATTAACTGGCTTAATTTAAAGGAAAATATCCTGCCTACACGTGAACGAGCAAGTCTTATTATGACGAAGTCGGCTGATCATGCGGTGCAAAGTGTACGTTTGAGGAAATAGTCTTTTTTATAAAATGCCCATAAAAGATCGTGGGCATTTTAATTTGTTAGCTCAGATGCATTAATTGTCTGGACGAAGAGAAATCTCACCCCCTACCCAGGATTTAATGACTCCATTCTGCTCCAGTAATAAGCCACCCTGCTTATCAATACCTCGCGCAATGCCATGTACCTCACGATCCCCAATAAGAAGCTTCACTGGACGATTAATGAAGTTATCAAGGGCTTCCCAGCGGGAAACAAATGGCGCCAAACCATCGCGCTCAAAAATAGGTAACGCTTCACGCAGGCTATTGATCAACTTCGCAGCTAACTCGTTGCGATCGATATCAACACCAGCTTCCTGAAGATTAATCCAACCCTGATTAATTTCTGCCGTGCCTTCTGAACGCATCAGCAAATTGACACCAGCACCTATAACAATCTGAGCTGCATCGCCGGTTTTTCCAGTTAACTCAACTAAAATACCAGCAAGCTTACGATCGTTAAGATAGAGATCATTCGGCCATTTAACCCGGACATCCGGAGCACCTAATGACTGAATCACTTCTGCCATGATGATACCAATCACCAGACTCAGGCCCATCGCCGCAGCTGGCCCCTGATCAAGACGCCAATACATGGACATATACAGGTTGGAGCCAAACGGTGAAAACCATTTACGCCCGCGACGTCCGCGCCCTGCTTGCTGATACTCGGCAATGCATGCGTAGCCAGACGGCAATTGATCCATCCGATCCAGCAAATACTGGTTGGTAGAATCGATAACAGGAATAACCGCCAGATTAGTTTGATGCAGGAGAGACAGAATGATTTCTTCATCCAGTAACTGAATTGGCTCTGGTAAGCTGTAGCCTTTACCCGTTACCGTATATACATCCAGACCCCAACTTTTGAGAGTCTGTATATGTTTATTAATGGCAGCACGGCTCATACCAAGCGCTTCGCCCAGCTGCTCACCAGAGTGAAATTCACCATCGGCCACCAATGCCACTAACTTTAACGGCACGCTATTATCTTTCATGAAATTACCTCAACGGCATTACGCTCGCCTCGAGCACCGATAAAGCGCACTTCTGGCTCCAGCCAAACATCAAACTTTTGTCCGACTCTATTTCTAACCTGATGCGCTAAATCGACAATATCCTGTGGAGTGGCATAATCTTCATTTATCAGTACTAAAGCCTGCTGACGGTGAACTGCGGCGCCACCTACACGGAAGCCTTTAAGACCACATTGGTCGATCAACCATCCAGCAGCTAATTTCACTTCGCCACTGGCCTGTGGATAATGAGGAATGGATGGCCACTGCTTAATTAGCGCATCTGCATGCTCAGCTGTGATCAGCGGATTTTTGAAGAAACTACCGACATTGCCTGTGATTTTTGGGTCGGGCAGTTTGCTTTGGCGCATATGGCAAATAGCATTGAATACATCCCAGGCACACACTGTTGCTGGGTTTAACTTAGTCAGCTCGCCATAAGTTAGAACTGGTTTCCACTGTTTTGCCAGACGTAATCCCACTGCAACAATGACATAGTCATTTTTCATAGCATGTTTGAAAATACTATCGCGATAGCTAAACTGGCACTCTTCTCGATACAACCGAATTATATTTTGCGATGGGAGGTGTATAGCTTCAACGTAGTGACAGATATCTTTAAATTCGACACCATATGCACCGATATTTTGAATCGGTGCTGAGCCGGCCATACCAGGAATCAGCGCCAGGTTTTCCAGTCCTGTAATACCCTTCTTTAGCGTGTTTTCAACTAAAGCATGCCAATTTTCGCCGGCACCAACATGCAAGTGCCAGGCTTCGTCATGCTCTTCGATAGCGATGCCTTTAATCGCATTAACCACCACCGAGCCGCTAAAATCTTCAAGAAAGAGTACGTTGCTCCCTTCGCCTAATACAATAAAAGGCAGATTTGATTGCTGACTGTTTTTCCAGGCCAAAGTAATAGCGTCAGGAGTTTCAGCGATGGTCAGTGTTTGTGCATTGATCGTAAGACCAAGAGTGTTGAAAGCTTTCAGGGATGTATTGGGGCTGGACATTTCACGGCCTTTACTGATTAATCTGACCGTAGTTTACCTGATCGGTAGGTTGCGAGTTTGATGTTTTCTTATTTCTGATGGGAAATTGCTAATGTACAGACGTAAAAAAGCCCCGGACTTTCGTCCGGGGCTTCTTCACTTATTTGATGCCTGGCAGTTCCCTACTCTCGCATGGGGAGACCCCACACTACCATCGGCGCTACGGCGTTTCACTTCTGAGTTCGGCATGGGGTCAGGTGGGACCACCGCGCTAAAGCCGCCAGGCAAATTCTGTCGCAAAAACGAATAACATTCGCTTCCGCTAAATCTTTAATCCGTAAACAAGCTGAAAATATCCGGTCTCTCAGACCAAAACGCCTCTGGCGTTGTAAGGTTAAGCCTCACGGGTCATTAGTACCGGTTAGCTCAACGCATCGCTGCGCTTACACATCCGGCCTATC
>Ga0213826_1000310_pt1 | contig 31854 bp, 34 predicted proteins | sample MC6MC0899MG_FD_180668 | JGI IMG/M metagenome (GOLD analysis project Ga0213826, IMG submission 180668) | Enriched soil aggregate microbial communities from Iowa State University, Ames, United States - MC6-MC0899-MG | ecosystem: Environmental > Terrestrial > Soil > Unclassified | place: USA: Iowa...
TACCTTCACCAAGAATCAAAGTGAATATTTATGATTTAAGAAAAGAGATAAGCTATATTCTGTAAATGATGACTAGGAGGAGCCGTGTGCATTAATAGTGCAAGCACGGTTCTGTGAGGGGGGAGAACACAATCTACCGTAAGGTAGAGAGGTTCTCTTCTACTCGACTACTTGAAGAAGGAAAATTTTTTTCAATGTCGAATTTACGATGAAATGGAAGAGGAGTGAGAAAATGTTTAGGTTTAAAAAGAAGGTAAAAAAATTCTACATATCAGGTGACAAGATTATACGATTAATTGACTCCGAAGAGGGATGCATTGCTACTGATAGAATAACGGTTGATGGCTGCAAAGTTGGGTTTATGTATAGGGAAGAACCTTACCAAAACGGAAATCCAGATAGCGGTTGGAGATTTATGGCGGGTGACGAGAGTGATGATTATATGGATAACCTTGAAAACCATTCAATTTATCAACTCAACACGATTTGTAATTACGATAAAGATATAATACCATTACTAAATTCAGCACCAGGTACGGCTTATATTCGTGATGAAAATGGAAAATTAGTCCTTGATGAAGAGTGGGAAGAACCAGAAGATTAAAATGCAGTTCTTCAGCTATCGGGTGCTTATGTTGAAGATGGGATAGCTGTAGCCTTCACTTTATGAACTAAACAGTAGGTTTATGAAGGTTAATTAATAAATTATGGAGAATTATGCATATAAAATATAAATTAGGGAAAGCTCATAACTTTGAAGACTTCCCCTCTAATGTTTAACTATTGTTGATAAAATGCTCCATCCAAACAATACTCAATGAGATAATCCAAATAGTAATTGGAATTACAAAACTCTTAATTGTTTGTAACCAATAAAAGTTTTTACTTTGTTTTTGCAGTAGTCTATCCGTAACAAAAAACAAGACAGAAGCTCCTAAACTATAAGGCAGGAGTACAAGTCCGAAAACAATGTGTAACACTCCAGAAACAAAAATTTCTATGTTTTTGTTTCCGCTCTTTTTTGTCATAAACTCTGCTACCTTATCACTTATAATAGAAGTTAGCACTCCATAAAGCAGAATTACAGGAAAGCTATACATTAAATACACATTTATAATAGTAGAAGCCGAATAAAAATAATTTTGTTCTACAGCAACTTGTTCTCCGAATGGGTATGGCATAGCAAATCCTAGTAAAATTGCAAATAAAGCACCTGATATAGAAGCCGATATTATTTTCCTCGGTAACATTTTATTACCTCCACACATTATTAATATATTCATTATACTTCGTAAAATTTTGAATCGAAACTAAATTTTGACAATAACAAACTTTTATAGGTATTTCATATCAAATTCAAATGATGTAAGTAGAAATTCTTTCGTTTGTTGTTTAGTGCTTTCGTTACTTCGACTATCAATAAATAAAAACCAAGCAAGATAATTATCAAGATATTTATTTTATAGCCACTCCTTTAAAGCGGTTTATCGATTGTCTCAATCGAGAATGGAGGCCATTCACATTTTGGATGTAATACAAGCCATTAAAAACGTGTTTGCCATCGTTGGATTTAATTCTATCGTGCACACATTACTTAGGGGAGATAAATTGTAGTAAGTAACAGATGGAAAATTAATTGAGTTTAAACATTAAAAACTTTCCCAATTTGTGATTTTAACTAACAAAAGAGATGCTTTATAGGCATCACCTTTTTTATTAACAAAGCAGATTGTGAAATAATATACTTAAAGTAACGGGTAGCTTTAGTAAAAATCGGTGCTGTCATTGTGGCAGCCCTTTTCTTACTGAACTAACGAAACAATTGAACAAGGTTTTGTAAATGGGAAGGAGAGGACTAATTTATGTTATTTATGCTTTTGCTTGTTGTACCGTTATTAGGAGTTTTATGGTTTTTAAATTTTACTACTTTTTTAAAGAACTTAAAGAATGGAAAAAGCACTCATAACCAAATTATTTTAGGAGCAGTCTTAACGTTTATTTTTATCTTTTCTCTAATGTACTGCTATGTTGGAACCCTCTAAATAAAAAAGATTGTGAACCATTGTACTTAAACTATCGGGTGCAAGACTTGAAGAAAAGCAATGCATTTTTTCAGCATTGCTTTTTTGTGTCCCTTTTTAAAAATACTTCCTATAAAGCTCTTGCCTTAAACTCCCACTTAACTGTGCATATATCCTCGTAGTCTCACTTTTCTCATGACCTAATAAACTCTGAATGACTTCAAGAGGTGCACCATTATTTAACATGTGAGTAGCATAGCTGTGCCTCAGTTGGTGTGGATGGATCGTTTTATTTATGCCTGCCCTTTTTGAAATTCGCTTGATGATATATCTCATTTGGGCAATACTCATTCGATGAGGATACCGTTCGGTAACAAAAATGGAGGCATCGCCATCCTGGCGTTGTTCAAGGTATCTTTTAAGCCAAATTTCACAGCGGATATTAAAATAAACTTCTCTTTCTTTATCTCCTTTTCCCCTAACAATGGCGGATCGGTTTGACCAATTAATTCTACTCCTCTGTAATGTAACAATTTCTCCTATCCGACACCCAGTAGAAAACATGAATTCAAACAATGCCTTTTCCAATGGACTGTTACAAGCCTCACGTAAATATTCAATTTCAATTTCTGTTAAAAACTTAGGAATTCGTTTCCCTGCTTTAGGTTCCTTTATTTTTGCAGCTGGATTTTTTGAAACATGTCCTTCTTCATGTGACCAACGAAAAAATGATTTCATAAAACGTATTCGGTGAGATAAACTTGAAGGTTTTAAGGTTTCGCTCGACTTTGCCAGATATTCTTTTAGTTGAACAGTGGATATGGTATCAATTTTAACATCCTTGAAATATCGAATAAGTAATGTGGATTGAAGTTTATATGCTTTAAGTGTTTGTGGTGAGAACCCTTCAATTCGTTTATCCGATTCATACGTTTCCCATGCCTTTGACAATAACAAAATACATCTCTCCCTAAAATTTCTTTTTTAGAGGAATTATTGACTTGATTCTCGAAATTGAAACGGGAGAGACTATTCAACTATCGTGGCAGATTTGTGGAATAAGGTCCTACTAAAATATATAAGATTATTTATGTAGATATCACATAGAAATAATAGTAGGAGGATTAAAGGATGGACAATCCAGTTATAAGCACGGAGAGGTTAATTTTAAGAAAAATGACTAAAGATGATACTAAAAATTTGATGGAAATCTTTTCAGACCCAGTAGCAATGAAGTACTATCCTTCAACCAAAAACGAAGGTGAGACACTGGAATGGATTGAATGGACCCAAAAAAATTATGAACAGTATGCGGTAGGTTTATGGATAGTAGAAGATAAAGTAACTGGAGAATTTCTTGGACAATGTGGGATTGTACCTCAGGAAGTAGATGGTGTAATAGAGATGGAAATAGGTTATTTGTTTGTACGGCGTGTCTGGGGGAATGGATATGCAACAGAGGCAGCTTTAGCTTGTAAGAATTACGGATTTGAAAAATTAAAATTAAATAGGATGGTCTCATTGCCCGATGTAAACAATATTCCTTCAACTAAAGTCGCTGAACGAATTGGTATGCAGGTGATGAAAATTATAAATAAATGGGGAAAAGAAGTATATGTTTTTTCTGTGTTTATTTAAAATCAATAACAAGAAAAAAGTATGTGAAGAGTTACACTTAAAGTAACGGGTGCGATTCTTCAATAAGGATGGTCGCTTTTTTCTTCTTCAAGTAACGGGCAGTTTAGCACAATAGAGCAGAAGAAATATTCATTGCTAATACACTAAAATCACAAATTATGTAAAATAATGGATACAGCACAATTAAATGGTAAAATAAACGAAAGGGGGGATATAATTGAAACGATTTATTGCAATTTTAACTTTAATTTCAGTGATAGCAATTTTAACTGCTTGTTCGTCTGAACCATCTTTGGAGCTTACGAATAAAAAAGTGGAAATTACCAACGATAAGGGAAGAGTAGGTTCAATGATTTTACAACAAGGTGAGAAAGCAGGAACAGAAGCTGTACCTACGGCGTTGTATTACACTTTTTCAATTAAAAACCTTGGAAATAAGAAAATCGGAGATGAAGTTGAATCTTTGACATTAATAATTGAACCAAGAGAAAAATTAGTGACTGTTTCCGAGGAAGTAATGGGGTTTAATATTTTTAATCCAGAAGGATATAATGAAACTGGTTTAGGTTATGGTCAAACCTTTAATGGCATTCTTGAACCTAATGTAGAAGGAAAATTTACTCTACATTATGATTTAGGTATTGATATAGAAACTACTGAGGCTCTTCTTGTTCCATCTAAAGAGCAATTAGAAAAACTGGAAGATAATGCTTTAGAGGCAACTTTAATTGTAATGTTAGGCGATGAAGAATTAGCTCGTTTTGATTTGAGTGAAAAAGAGTAAGTATTTATTATTAAATGTACTAAAAGATGACATTAATGAAAAACATCGGTGTTAATACCGATGCTTTTTTGTATGTTAAACTACTCACTATTTATGACGTTTTTTTAATTTTTGTCCCCTGAGAGAGAACCCGTTAGCTGTTTCGGCAGTCTTTATTTATTTTCGTTATTCAACTAAAGGGGCAGTTTAGTAAAAAAAGAAATGTTAAAATTATATGTGAGAGGAGCGGAACAGATGGTTAGAGAATTAAAGGAATTCGTTAAAAGTTCAAGTGAAGATGAAGTGAAGTCACTGTTATTTCAAATATTACTAAAGATAAGTATCGAAGAACAGACTGAGGAAGAGCTTGGAAAGGACCTGAAAAAGACATATAGAAATTTTCTTAACAATAAATATGAGCAAAAAAGACTCGAAAATGAAAAAGACTATAAGGTTGTACACATTGTATTCGGTGATTCTTCTTCAGGTAGTTTGAAAAATACACTCAAGGATTTGGAATTACAAGATAAAGAAAAGGTTATTTACTTTTCGGATAATTTTTCGATTGGTCCAATATGGAAATTGGAGGAGGATATAGGTCTTACTCATAGATATAAGTGGTTAATGAACCATATTAATCTTGATGAGGAATACTTGTTTAATTATCAGAACACTTTTAGTGTTACACTCTTAAAAATTTATGCTATTCCTGATAATGTACGAATTAATATATGGGCCGGTGAAAATTCTGATGAACAAACAGCTTTAAGATTTGTCCTGTTCTTATTGGGTAATAAAACCAACGACATTTTTTTAATGAATACAACTACAAATTATAAAAACCATTTTTCAACATCAGATTTTGGATTCCTTCATTTACATACAGGAGGAATTGCACCTGATAATCTGAGAGGAATTTATGAAGGAAATAGAACTATTCAACCTTTATCTCAAGAGGAACGGAAAAGATACAAAAATGAATGGGTAGAGTTATCTATTCAGAAAAATTATCTTAGAGTTTGGGAAGATAAGAAAATATGCAATGTTGATGAAGACTATTACGATGAATATATAATAAACACAGCCAAAGCACTACATACTGAGCGTGAAAATAAAGATTTTATGAAATCAGCAAGACTTATTGGAGAAGTTATTGGTAATTTGAATCAAGCTATTGGTGACCAGTATTTTGAATACAGATTGATACATTTAGCAATAAAAGGTGTCTTTGAAATAGAAGGAGTCCCAAAGGCAATGAGATACTATAGTGTGAAACTCCGTGAGACTTATTGAGCTACCATGAAAATAAATTTCTTCAAGATTAGAAAAATGACAATACTTAAAAAGACCCTGCTCAATCGTTAAAAAAAAGAGGAGAGCGATAATTAATAAGTCTATGGATTAGGGTTGACTGGATTAAGGTCAGTAACAGTATTGACACTTCCTAACCATTTTCATTCTCTGTGGTGAAGCATGATTTTGCGCTGCATGGATGGCTAACGGGTGCTTTAGTTGAACAGTAGGGGTTTCTGATGCAGCCTTTTTATTCGTCTACTAACGAGCAAGATAGTTCAATAAGCCAATTATAATTATGTAATTATTCTGGAGGATATTTATATGTGGCTAAGTGGGTATGATTTATCAATTTCACCTCAGGTTCATAAGAAATTCTATAAGTCATTCGGTCCCTCCCTACTGGAACGTGGTGTCCACCATCGGTAGGCTCAATATCAAATGTAATTTCTAAAATAAAGCCACGGAAGCCATTTACTCTTCTTGTTTCAATCACTTCAATTTTCCATGGGTCTACTGAAGGTGAAAAGTCCTTTAAAATCTTCGGATAATAATAGTTATGCAAATCTTCGCTAATATAAGGGGCAAGCATGTTCATAAGCATGTCCTGTAATCTAAGTTCTTCGGAGTCTTGAGTTGGTTTAGTTGATAAAACAGTTGTTGTTTGAAAGGAAACAATAAGAACAAGGGATAGTATAAAAGCGATTAGCGTCTTTTTCATTCTTTTCAATACACCTCTTTAATTGTATTATTGCCTTTTCTGTATATGGTATGTGCTTATTGAACTAACAGGTGCTTGAGTTGAAGATGAGTTGCGATGGCAGCTCTTTTTTTGTTGATCAACTAAACGGCAGTTTAGTTTAATAAGCAGGGAAACAACAGTAACTTCTTGAATATTGGATAGATGAAGTTATTGGGGGAATGTAAATGTTATCTGATTTAGAATTGATGGTACATCATGTAAATGTGCTATTTAGACACGATAATGAAAATAGACTGACAGTCGTTAATGAACTACCATACGATGTTGCACCACGAATTTTTATTGGTGCCACCAGATTGGGTAATGTAGTAAGGTTTTCAAAATCGCTGGATGATAGCCTTGTAAAGAAGTTAGAACAAGTTACAGGGTCAAATCCTGGTGCACTTCTAGGAGAAGTAATAAAGATTTTAAGCAAAGACCGTATAGTAAATAATATATGGATTGGACCAGCGTATGTGTTTCCCGATGTCAGGGACAGGACTTGTACAAAAGCAATTATGTTAACTAATAAAAACAAAGAAATTTTAAAGCCTTATTTCCCATATACATTTGGGGATTTTGAGAATAAGCAACCTTGTTTTGTAATAGTTGAAGATAACATACCTGTTTCAATTTGTTGTAGTGCAAGGCAGACCTTAAAAGCAGCCGAAGCAAGTGTATTTACACATGAAAATTACCGAGGAAGGGCATACGGAGCAGATGTTGCAAATGCATGGGCTTCAGAGGTACAAAAACAAGGAAGATCCGCTCTATATAGCACTTCTTGGGACAATTTCGCTTCCCAATCTTTGGCAAGGAAACTACAATTGGTTCAGTATGGCAATGACATTCATATGAATTGATTTATCCAAGAGCTCCTTCTTCAGCGATCCTGAAATTACACCTTTTAATAATGTTACGATAGTCTTTTTATATTAAGAAAATGTTTGTGAAAAATTGTACTTAAACTATCGGGTGCTTTAGTTGACGATGGGATCTCTGCGGCGATTCCTCTTCCTTATATAAATGTACTAACTTGGCAGGATAGCTGAAGGAAGTAATCGAATTATTAAGTTAATATCCAATCTGGGGAGGAATGATTGATGGAGTGGTTGCAAGGCGGTCCTTTCCTTGAAGTGAGTTTCTTGTTGCAGCTTAAAGAAGATAAAATGAATACGATAAAGGATATTATCAAGAAATTGTTCGATTCTAACATTAAAATTCAAATTGTAAATAGTAATATAGATGAGATTATCGGAAATTTCGAAAAAGGCTACCTTTATGATAAGGAAGAACCATTATCCAGAAAACATTCCTTATTTCTAAATTTATATGTTAATTTGACAAGAAAAAGGAAGGCAGTTTTGTATATAGAGAAAGTATCATCAAACTCCATTCTTGTTGATTTTTGGTTCTATGGTTCTGAATTTGATGCCATCGAATGGAATCAAATTGGTGTGAAAGAAGAAGAATATATTGACTTTGTAAATTTCCTTATTGAATTATTTAAAATCTATGAGTTTAAAGTAGGGGGGATTATGTACGAAAATGATGTAACAGACTTTTTTGATTTAGACGATATCTTTCCAAACGAAGGCTATCGGTTTGAGAACATTTCCCCAGATTTCCTCCAAAAACAACGATCTTCTACACCTATAAGCGTGGTATGGAATCAACAATATGGGACTTTTAAGGATATTCCCTATAGGATTATGAAAATAAGTGATAATGGAATTATAGTATTAATTGAGGACCTAGAAACAGCAAGTTTGTGAAAAACTGTACTTAAGCTAACGGGTAGCTTTTGTTCAATTTCTCAAATTATAATGAAGCTAAAAGTATGCAAGTATTTATTTATTACTTTCAATGTAAATAATTCTTTTGTAACTAGAACTCTCTTTTATATAATTTTTTAAAAATTTAATTAATAATGGTGATTCTTATGAGAATGGATGATAAAAGGAGACAGCTTCAAAAAAAATACAGGCAGGAAATAGAGCAAAAAAGAGTGGATGAAAAAGTTAAAAATAAAGAAAAACTATTAATTGTCACTGTCCTTATTTTAATAGTCATTATAATCATACTTTTTCAAGATTTTTTTGTTAATCCTAACCGGATAATCCGGATAATTAGCTAGAATTGAAAAAGGTAGAATGATTCAAACATATCGGTGAAATAGTCCAAATTCTTTCCAATGTACATTTTATTTTCCTTGCAACCTAGGAATGATTCCATTGGTATGTTTGAAGTAAAAATGAATATGGAGCCCGACAGAATTCATTAAAAAAGACCAGTACAAGAAAGTTGATAAGCTAATAAGTAATGTTTTTCAACATATAAAATACTATGTGAACGAATGTACTTAAAGTAACGGGTGCTTGAGTTTAAGATCGGAGCTGTCAATTTGGCAGCTTTTCTTGTTTCACTAACGGTTTCAGGTTAGTGGAATAAAGGAAAAAAGTTAAGGTGAATAGAATAAAGTAGGATAATGATTATGAGGTGTGATTTTTAATGCTGATAACTGATTTGTGTGAAGCCTGTAAAATAAATAAAATTAATGTGGCAGAAACGTCCGATGACCCCGATCAGCCTTATAAATTATGCAATCAATGTCACGACAGGTTATTAAAATATTCATTACGACCTATTGAATGGTATAACCTGGCGGTTATCCATTCTCCTAATAAATTTTTATTACACGATGATTTTTACGAAGAAAACGGTGAGGCTTGTCAGCCAGAAGAAGATGTCATTGTAACTAAAAAAGACAAATCGCCTACTTTAAAAAATGTTCGAAAGGATTTGGAGTCTTTATTGGATTTTTCTATAACAAGGTGGTTTCTTGAGGATGATGTAGTAAAGGAACTTAAAAAACACGATAATCTAATGACTTTGAGATCCGTAAAATCTAGGTTCTATGGAACAGAAAACTATGAAATAAAATCACGAATGTTGGAAATAGTAGCTGATGTTTTAGGTACCTCAGCTTCGGAATGGATAAGGGAACTCTGGAAGAATTATGACGAAGAATTGCTATACCCAATTTCTTGGGCAACAGCCAGCAGCTTACCAATCGAAGAGGGATTACATAATGTATTTGAGAAATTGAAGTTGGTAAGTGAAAAAGAATTGCCAATAGCTTCCTTCACTTGTCTAAATCGTTTTCGTTCAAGTGTTATCCTTGATTGGATTGAACCAACATGTACAATGTTTAACGATAATTGGGGAAGGTTGGCAGCCGTATGTTTTCCCACCTGGGAAAGAATGAAATCGTGGCTAAACAAAGGAAGACCTTTAAGTTTGATTGCACTGGATACAATGGCGAACTGTGTTAAAGGTTATGGTGACTATTATGTTGAGCAATTTTCTCCTAAAATAATAGGAACAGACAAAAAGGAAGTCGAGCAGGTTTTAAATGTTTATTATCAAAAAGATGGTGTTCCTCGTGTCAAAATGAAAGTAGCTAGAATAGTGGAGAACAGGAAAAAAATATTTGAATAAAATAAAATACCTTATCAATTATTATCAGTAAACGTTAATTTGTGAAAGAATATACTTAAGCTAACGGGTGGTTTTGCTTAATAACCAAAATTAACAACAAGCCGAAAATATGCATATTTTCGGCTTATTTACATTCAAAAAACATTCTGCCATAAACATCATTTTTAAATGCCAAATACAATGACCTCTAAGCTGAATCAATCGGTATCAAATGTTAATTTTGTATCAACCTGGGAAAAAATAAAATGGGTCACAGTTGAAGCGTACGGATTGATCATATTAATAAATTCTTCAGCTTTCGAAAAGCTTTCAAATTGTAATTTAAGCATGTAGCAAGCGTTACCAGCAATCCGATAACAGAATTCTACGTTTGGCAATCGCTCGATCCTATTCTTAAAGGCATGGTAATCTCCATTTTTAACTGTGGCTTCCACAATGCATTGAATTGGATAGCCTAATTTTTCGTAATTCACTTCTAGCGTATATTTTTTAATGATCCCAAATGACTCCATCTGCCTTACGCGTTCCGTCACGGACGGGGAGGAAAGATTCACTCTTCTACCCAGCTCACTCATGGATAACCGACTGTTTTCTTTTAGCTCGTTTAAAATTTGTTTATCGGTTTCATCTATTTTCATAATTTAAATCATATCCCTCTTTTAAGTTATTTTTAAAAAGAAAAAATATAAATGACATTAATAATATCATGTATAAAAAAGAATAACTTCTATATCATTAATGTAAAGGGAGGGATTGAAAATGGCAAGAATTAATCAATCAAACATAGGGAACACACTTTTTCAACGTCTTTTAGGGCATAATCCGCAAGTGATGGAGACATGGTCAGCGTTATCAGAAGTATTAGAAGAAGACGGGCAGCTATCAGCAAAATTAAAAGAACAAGTGAGAAGAACTTTAGCTCAACATAATGGGTGTGAGTATTGTAAAGCCAAAGGTAAACCGGACCCAAATTTATTTGATGAAAAAACCTCCGTAGCCGTTGGTTTTGCACAAGTCTTTATCAAACTAAAAGGAGATATACCTGATTCAACTTTTACTATAGTAAAAGAATACTTTTCGGAAAGTGAAATAAGTGAGCTGTGTGCGTTTATTACATTTACCACGGCCCAACAGTATTTTGGTGCAATTATGAAGTTAGAAGCAGCGGAGTGACTAGAATAGATGGTGATACAGCCGCCGCTTGAATCTGTATTTTTCCTTTCATCAAAAAGCAGCGTAAAACCCCTACCTTTATTTATGGGGATACTTATGAAACGAATGGCTCTATTAAAGCGTCAAATGTTAGGGTAAGATCTTACTGTTGTAAAATAGCAGGGGAGTGTTGTGAATAATATGATTAAAGGAGTCATATTTGATTTCGATGGGTTACTTGTAGATACGGAGTCCATTTGGTATGAGGCGTTTAAAGAAGCGCTATTGGAAGGACATTCGGTTGAGCTGGACTTAGAAGGCTACTCCCGATGTGTTGGTACAGGCAATGATGTCTTATATCCATACCTTCATGAAATTGCAGGGAAGCCAATCGATTGTGAGCAATTAGAGAATGATGCTTACGAGAAATTTCAAGAAAAAATGAAGGCACCTATTCTTAGAGAAGGGGTAAAGGAATATCTAGATGAGGCGAAACAACACAATTTGATCATTGGTTTAGCCTCCAGTTCTTCTCGAGAGTGGGTTATAAGCTATCTTGAACAACTGGACATTCTTGATTATTTCCATGTGATCAATACTAAAGATGATGTTACAAGGGTGAAACCAGATCCAGAGTTATATAAAAAAACATTGAGAGATTGCAGCCTGCTGCCGACAGAAGCGATTGCCTTCGAGGATTCGTTAAATGGTTTACAAGCAGCAAAACAAGCCGGTATTCGCTGCGTAATCGTTCCAAATCATGTGACAAGAAATTTAGCATTTATCCATCATGATTATCAACTCGATTCGATGAAGCAAGAGGCGATGAGTGAAGTAATTAAGAAAATGGTTGGCAGTGAGCTAGAAGACCGGCTTGGCTAACATCTTCTTAAAAAAATGGCCGGATTCATTGGGAACCCGGCCTCTCTCATTTAGGTGGTGTAGCAGTAGAATCGTACCTGTTTTCGAAACTATTGATTTGCCAGTTGATCACGGTTTAGTGATAGTGGGGGCTCCTCTAGCCAGCCATTTTGAATCATGATGGCAGCACCGTCCTCTGCATAGGAAGCAATTTCGGCGGATAATTTCAAGTAAAGAAGAGACACATCTCTTCTCATGCTGGTTGCCATACTGGTTGCATAATATCCAATACTTAGAGCAATTAACGCAGTGGTCATAAACATCATCATTTTATCTGAAAATGGGGCGACAGTGGAATCTGTTATACCGATATCCCAAGTCATCGGTACAGGCAAATTATCTTCTTCTAACACTGAGCCAAATACCTTCATATGTTTAAATGCAATCTCTTTTCCCCTTAACATGAATTCCCCGACTTCCTTTGATTGCGCCACTTGGCTATATCCCATCATTGTTGCATAACCAAGTGCGTTATTTTGGAAATTCGAAAATAAATTTGTTATTTCGATTACTGATAAGGGCCTTTTCTTCCCGAATAAATCAGCCATCCAATTTTGATCTTTAACAAAATTCACCTCATTTGGAGGGACTACAAAGGGGGAACGAATGTATAAGCCTCTTGATAACAAAAGATTTTTAGCCATCGTATCATAATCCTTCAATTCAAGCAGGCATTCAGAAAAGTAAGAATCTATATCTGATCGAGCGACTAATGTCTTGGAAAATGCATAAAAATTTAGAGCGGGTATTCCCATATTATGAATGAAAAATAAGATAAAATTATCTGAAAATAATCTAGGGGCGGAGGTATTTACATCTTCCTCTACGTGAAATCCGTACGGCACTGGGTGACCTTCCTTTTGGAAAATTGCCGTTAGTTTTTGTATGTGAGATTCCGAAAGCTCTAACCCATGTTTAATGATTGACTGTATTTCAGTATCTTCGACTATTCCAAAGAAATATGTAAACAAACATCTACTCATGCTGCTATTTATATATGATGTCCAAAGTTGAGCTACTTCTGAAGACATTAATTTAATGTGTTTAATTCCCATCGATTTACCCCCTGACATGCTGAATACCGATTATTATTCACATCATTGAATCAAAATATTCGATGTCGGACACCATAGCCACCCGTGAAAAAACAGTCTGAATTTCAGCGAAGGTCTTGGAAGGTTTTATTCAATTGATCATTAGTGGGTTTGCAGATATCTCGAACAACTGCATCAAATGTTTAGTAAGACAAAAAAAGAGATCTATGACTTCAGTCACGATCTCCTTTTTATTTTTTTTGAAGCATAAGAACCGTTCCCCTGTATCACTTCCTCACAAAATTTCCCCTGATACCCCGTAAATCACGTTCCGGGATAATATGACTGGTTTAGCGGTATGGGCTTGCGCGAGTGATTTCATTTCTTGTGTGTATCCCATGCAATCGAGGAGGATGGCCTTGACTGGGTATTGGTCAAGCTGTTTTACAGCGTTTATCAGATTTTCCTCTTGGAAGGAGTAGGGTGAGCATGCTGCTGGTACCGCAATAAAGTCGACTTCCTTCCATTTATATATGATTGATTCAGCTTGTTCAGGCAGAGGAAGAATGACGCCAAGCAATCCTTCACGCAGCGTGCCTTTTACCACATGATTGAGTAAAAAATCAGGGTAGATAATGGGTATCCTGCTCGTAAATAATGGAAATTTCCCTGTACAGGCAAGAATGATTAACGACACCTTCGCTTGATTCAGTTCTGTGATGAGTGATTGAATGATTGGAAGGATTTTTTCCTTCGCCATTGTTGTACTTGCCCCGCTTTGCAAACGGGAGATTAAGGTTGTTTGTCCTGGTTCAGGTTCAAGTTCACGAATTTCCTCGTCAGACCTATCATCTAGAACGCCCTTTTCGATTATGTCCGTTCCTTTTGGAAAAAATGTTCTTATGGCCGGAATCATATCTGTCCTTGGCGTCTGCCCAATGGTAATGATACCGATTGTCTGCTGCATTCCCTATTTTCCTCCTGACTATCTGCTTTCATACCGTGAAGCAAAAGAACCATCCATTCGCTTCCCATTAATGAAGGCTCCGAGCATGTTTGAGCGGGTGTGGAATGGATGGTGGGACCAAATGACAAAGTCGGCGTCTTTTCCTGGTTCTAGTGAACCAATACGGTCGTGGATCCCGGCTAATTTCGCCGCCTGACTTGTGATACTTCTTAGAGCAACAACTTCCTCAAGACCGTACTTGACAGCCTCTGCTGCACACAGAACCAAATAGTTAATTGGAATAAACGGGTGGTCAGTCATGATGGCAAAGGGGATGCCGGCTTCGTGAAATAGTTTTGGCGCCTCTGGTGTTAAATGGCGTGTTTCATATTTTGTTGCCGGAAGCATAAACGGCCCTAATGTAACATTTGCACCGCATTCTTTAATAGCCTCTAGCATCAGGTGTCCTTCTGTACAATGCTCCAAGCACAGCTTTACGTTGAATTCCTTGGCAATTCGAATGGCTGTGGCGATATCATCTGCACGGTGACAGTGTAAATGGAGGGGCATTTTCCCCTCAAGAACTTCAATAAACGGCGCCAGTTCTGTTTGATTTTCCAAGCTTTCATGGCGTTCAGAAGCAGATAATGACAACGCTTGTTGAAATCCTTGGCGGATAAGGTGAGCCACTGCCATCCTTGTGAATGGTGCTTTGTTAGATTGTCCAAAAACATTTTTAGGATTTTCACCAAGGGCGCCCTTTAAGCCGCTTTTTTCCACGATGATCATTTCCTGTAAGGAGCTTCCTCCAGTTTTTAAAATCGTCCAAACCCCGCCAATGGGGTTCGCACTTCCTGTACCCGTTTGAACGGTCGTTACTCCACCACGGCGTGCCAATTCAAATGAAAAGTGACGAGGGTTGATTCCATCAATCGCCCGCATCATTGGTGTATAAGGTGTAGAGTATTCACATGCATCATTGATCTTTTCGGTGATTTCTCCCCATATTCCTACATGTGTATGGATGTCAATGAGCCCAGGTGTGATGACACACCCCTCTGCATGTTCAATCTTGGCATCGCTAGGGATATCCGTGTCAATCCCAACCTTGACCACTTTCCCATTGCTGACCCAAAGGTCTGCGTTTCGCAGAATGGTATTAACATCATCCATTGTATAGATGTCTGCCCCGCGAAAAACTGTTAGCATCGTATCACTCCTCTCTGTATACTTCTTTTCCTTTTATAAACGTACGGACAGCCCGAGCTGTTAATTCTAGGGGATGCTTATTCCATAAGACCAAATCGGCAAAAAGCCCTTGTTGAATGCTTCCGGTTTGCTGATCAATCCGCAGCAGCTTGGCCGCGTCACGCGTTAAACCATTTAAGATGATTTTTTCAGGAACACCAGCCTTCAACGCCAGAGCGCCTTCCAATTGCAAATGCGTTACAGAGCTTACCGGGTGATCGGTTGCAAATGTAAATGGGACTCCCTGCTCGAATAGGACGGAGTATAATGTTGGATCTAAATGTTGTAGCTCGCCTCTTTCAATTGGCTGAAAGCAAGGGCCTGCGATAACGGAAAGGGGCTGGTCCACTGGACTTCTTGTTACGACTGGATATTCTGTCGCATGTATTAAACTAATCGGGAGCTTGAATTCTTCTGCGATTCGAACAGCCGTGGCAATGTCATCTGCACGATGAGAACGAATAAAAATAGGGATTCCCTTTAGCTTGTTGGCATGCTGTAACTGCTTTAATGCCGTTCTGATTTTTTGGGCAATCCCCATGCGGGTAAGAGGGGATTTGGTTTTCTCCCAGTAGGCATGTTTCGGAATATCTCCCATCGAAAAACTAATACCAAGATGTTTATGGAGGATCATTTCATCAACTGTTTTTCCATAGGTGTGAATGACGGCCGTTTTCGCACCAACCACTGATTCCGGGGCAGAAACAATATGGGCGGCTGTAACACCGGAAGCAGCGGCGTCTTTAAAGGCATTGTCAAATGGATAAATACCGTCAATTACCTGCAGCTCGCTGTTTTGTTCCTCATTCGGTTCATATCCGTCATTTCCTTCCCAGCGAATGCCGATCTCCTTTAATCCAATTTGCGAGCATGTGTCAATAAACCCAGGTGTTAAATAGAAGCCGGCAGCATCAATCAGGTGATCTTCAGGAATGTTCTCAAAAGGAGAAAGGACAGCAGTGATTTTCTCATCTTCTATTAAGACAGTCTGCTTGCTGAAACCGCCTATATCATGATTAAAGACATGTGCATTTTTAATGGCGGTTATGACCATTTTCATTACCTTCTTTCAAGTGGGAATAGAAGCAGGGGACGTTTCTCTTGCTTCCCCTTGGGGAAGCAAAGGAACCGTCCCCCTGCTTCAACTATTGCTTGATCCAGACGTTGGTTCCGTTTGGATTCACAATTTGAACGGAGAAGTCCGCAGAGACATCGAAGCCTTGTACTTTTTTGTTAATACCTGCAGTTGCATCCAGGTTATCAAGTTCGATTCGCGGTACGTCTTTTAAAATAATCTCGAGTGCCTGTTGGTAGAGTTTGGCTCGTTCGTTTTGATCAACTGTTTCTGAAACAGCTCTTTCTAAAAGTGTATCTACCTCAGGATTGGAGTACCCTTTTCCGTTTCCAAGAGCACCGATTTGATTAGTAGAGTACAATTGATATAAGAAGAAGTAAGGATCCGGATACCAGGTCCAGCCGCCAATTGACATTGGTGCATTTCCTTTTGAAACCGTGTCACTATATGTTCCCCATTCAACGACTTTCAGTTCAACATCAATATTTAGGTTTTCTTTCATTTGGTTTTGGAAAATGGTTCCGTATGGTACACGAGCCTCTGAAAGATAAAGCTCTGTTTTAAAGCCAGTTGCATAGCCTGCTTCTTCTAACAGTTTTTTCGCTGCTTTCGGATCATATGTTGGTGTAAGCTTTTCTAAATCCTTGCTGTAACCCCATGATTTTTTTGGCAATGGCATAAAAGATTTTTCAGCGCCGCCCCATTTATTAACGCCTTTAACAATTTCCTCAACATTTGTTGCTTTATAAATGGCTTCACGAACCTTTGGATCGGCAGTTGGACCTTTTTTGTTATTAAGGTCTAAGTAGGTCAATGAAAGGGCTGGCTTTGAAAGCAATTCAAGTTTTTCATCCTGCTTCACTAATTCGCGGTTTTGCCCTTTAATATCCATCGCCACATCTACGTCTCCAGAACGTAAGGCGTTCGTCATCATGTTTGGCTCAGGTACAATTTTAAATGTTAGTCCATCTAGATGAGGTTTTTCGCCCCAATATTTATCAAAGCGGGTAAGCTTAACCTCTGAATCCTTAGCCCAGCTATCAATTTTAAAAGGACCCGTTCCAACTAAGTGGCTGCCAAACTCATCGCCCCAGCCTTCGACTTCCTCTTTAGGTACGATTACGTTTCCGGCATCGGTGAGCATTGGTAGTATTGCGGCATTTGGCTTTGTCAAATACATAGCAATTTCATTTTCTCCGGTAACTTCCACTTTTTCTACACCGTTTAAGCGTTTCATGGCGGATTCTTTCGCTGAGCGTTCAAGGCTGTATTTTACATCCTCGGCCGTCATTTTTCTTCCATCTTGATATTTACCAGGTTGGAATGAAACATCATCACGTAACGTAAAGGTGTAAACCTTCCCGTCATCGGATACCTTCCACTCTTTTGCTAATGAAGGTAGAAATTCACTTAGTTCTTTGTTATACACGACAAGTGTATCGGCAACAGAACGCATGACTTGAGATTCATAGACCCCTGTATATTTAATTGGATCTAATGTTTTTGGATTTGCAGATAGTCCAACCTTCAATACACCACCATCTTGCGGTTTACCTTCTGCAGCCGGTTTTTCCTTTGTAGATTGGTTGGAAGAACTTGAATTACTTCCTGAAGAACAGGCACTTAATAGTAGAACAAGAGAGGCAATGACCAATAACATCCAACGACCTAAACGCTTCCTTTTCATACGACAACTCCTCCGTTTGATTCACATTGTGAACCGGTATTTCAAATATCGAATTTAAAAATAAATTTATCACAGAAAAATGGACAAGTAAATAAGTATTTTAAATTTTTTAAAAATATTATTTTTTTTGATTGTTCTATATTTACAATCATATTTCACGATGCTACACTTAATCGTAATTCACATACTGAATCACTGTTTCAAATGGTGAAAGTTAGAAAAGGAGGTAACATATGGGGAAATATATTATAAGAAGACTATTTGATCTTCTGCCTACTATTTTTGTCGTTGCAGTTATCGTGTTTATCATTACCCGGCTCATTCCCGGTGATCCTGCAAGTGTCATGCTTGGACCGCAGGCAAGTGTGGAGGATATTGAAGCATTAAGGCAAAATCTCGGCTTAAATGATCCTTTATATGTACAATTTTTCCATTATATTGGCGATTTGCTTCGCGGGAACTTTGGTGTATCGCTTACTTATAATGAACCAATTGTCCAGTTAATTATGGAGCGCTTTCCAAACACCCTTATTTTAGCAGCGAGTGCCCTGATTATTGCCTTTATGATTGGCGTTCCTGCTGGAATTATTTCAGCTTCTAAACAGAACTCTCTATTAGACTATAGCGTGATGCTCGTTTCTCTAATCGGGGTATCGATGCCTATCTTTTGGCTGGGGGTAATGCTGGTGCTTTACTTTAGTGTCAATCTTGGCTGGTTTCCGGCGACCGGGATGGGTTCAATGGATGATGGATTGATATCTTATATAAAACACTTAATCCTTCCAAGTATTACACTCGCAACCATACCGATGGCAACCTTTGCCCGAATTACACGTTCGAGTATGCTGGAAGTCATTTCCCAGGATTATATTAAAACCGCTCGTTCGAAGGGGTTAAGTGAGTTTTGGGTCATTTGCAAGCATGCATTTAAAAATGCCCTAACACCACTATTAACAGTGCTTGGCATGCAAATTTCGATGATGCTTGGCGGGGCAGTATTGACGGAAACCATTTTCAGCTGGCCAGGTATGGGCCGTTTGATTGTGGATGCCATTGATAAACGAGATTTCGTTGTCGTTCAAGGAACCGTATTATTTATTGCTGTTATTTTTGTATTGGTCAATTTGTTTGTTGATGTGATGTACAAAGTGGTCAATCCACGAGTGAATTTATCTTCGAATAAAGGGGGGAGCAAATAATGGCCTCTGTAGAAACTTCGATCCAGTCAACTGCACCGAAAGAGCAGAAGAAGAAAAAAGAAGCGGGCTTATTTAAAAAGCTGATTCGCAATCGACTTGCGGCGATTGGACTCGGCATCACGGCATTTATGACCATCGTGGCCATATTCGCACCATTGATTGCGCCTTTTCCTCCAAACAAAATGGATGTGGTTAATTCACTGGTGACACCTGGAACTGCTGGACATCTTTTAGGAACGGATAACTATGGAAGGGATTTGTTTAGCCGTCTTGTGTTCGGGGCTCGAATTTCCTTAATTGTCGGTATATCTGCCGTTGTTTTTGGCGCTTTTTTTGGTACCTTGCTCGGATTGGTTTCAGGCTACTTCGGTGGACGGCTTGATGCTCTCATCATGAGAACGATGGATGGATTGTTCGCTTTTCCGTTTATCCTACTAGCGATTACCTTAATGACCGTGTTAGGTCAGGGCCTTGTGAATGTCATCATCGCGATCGGTATTGCTAATATTCCGGGATTTGCGCGAATCGTTCGTGGGCAGGTGCTCAGTGTGAAGGAAGAGGAATTCATTGAAGTCACCCGATCATTGGGCGCAACAAACGGCCGGATTATTTTCCAACATGTCCTGCCAAACTGTTTAGCTCCCTTAATTGTTTATGGCACGATGAGCGTTGCTGGTGCGATTATTTCTGAAGCTGCCTTAAGTTTTTTAGGACTAGGTGTGCAGCCGCCAACGGCATCATGGGGCAGTATTTTAAAGGATGGCAAGGACTTTTTAGTGTTAAGTCCACATATGGCGACTTTTTCAGGATTAGCGATTTTGTTTACCGTTCTTGGAATTAACTTGTTTGGAGACGGCTTACGGGATGCCTTGGATCCAAAAATGAAAGTATAGAAGCTGGAGGTGATTGTGTGAGCGATTTTTTACTAAAGGTAGAAGACTTGGAAGTGCATTTTCGTTCTTCGTCTTCTGTTGTTAAAGCGGTAAACGGCGTGAGTTTTACCTTAAATAAAAAAGAAACGCTCGGCATTGTCGGTGAGTCCGGTTCGGGAAAAAGTGTGACGGCAACGGCTTTGCTCCGTTTGATACCAAGCCCCCCAGGAAAGATTGCGGGAGGGAAAATGTTGTTTGAAGGGAGAGACTTGCTTTCTTTATCGGAAAAGGAAATGCGTTCTGTAAGAGGCAATGAAATCTCGATGATTTTCCAGGATCCGATGACAAGTTTGAATCCTGTCTTTACGGTCGGCAACCAAATTATCGAGTCGATTCGCACACATAGAAAGATGTCAAAAAAAGAAGCAAAAAAAGCAGCAATTGACATGCTGAAGCTGGTAGGAATCCCTGAAGCAGAAAAAAGAATCGATATGTATCCCCACGAATTTTCAGGCGGTATGAGGCAGCGGGTCATGATCGCGATTGCCTTGGCTTGTAATCCGAAGCTGTTAATTGCCGATGAGCCAACAACCGCATTGGATGTGACGGTCCAGGCTCAGATCCTTGATTTAATGCGGCATCTGCAGGATACCATCGACACTTCCATTATTATGATTACCCATGATTTAGGGGTCGTGTGGGAAATGTGTGATAAGGTCATCGTCATGTATGCAGGTAATACCGTTGAATCTGGCAGTGTAAAGACTATATTTGATAACCCGCTTCATCCCTATACCTGGGGATTGCTTGATTCACAGATTACCGGTGATATCGCGAATGAAGAGAGGCTGTTGGCGATTCCGGGAACTCCGCCTGATTTGCGGCAGGAGATCAAGGGCTGCCATTTTGCCGATCGTTGTCCATATGCACAGGATATTTGTTTTTCGACGCGACCGAATTTAATTGAAGTAGAGGAAGGCCATTTTACTTCCTGCCATTTCCAAACGAAAGAGGAGCAGCTTACGAGAAAGGAGAAGGCGTATCATGGCTGAAGCGATTATTAAAGTAGAAAATTTAAAAAAGCATTTTCCGATTCAAGATCCGCTCCCTTTCAAAAAATCAAAGCTAAGTGTCAAAGCGGTTGATGGTGTCAGTTTCGAGGTCTTTCGTGGTGAAACACTTGGGATTGTCGGGGAATCCGGATGCGGAAAATCAACGATGGCCAGGTTGATCAACCAGTTGATCCGTCCGTCCGATGGAAGGGTTGTGTTTAAAGGTCAGGATTTGGCTTCGATGGGAACGAAAGAAATCCGTGCTTCCCGGAAATCGATTCAAATGGTGTTTCAGAATCCATATGCCTCATTGGATCCAAGAAAAACAATCAAACAATTAATTGCTGAGCCTTTAGAAATCCATAAAGTGGGTGACGGCCATTCACGAGAAAGGCGTGTTCTGGAATTATTAGAAGTCGTTGGGTTAAGCAGCTATCATGCTGACCGATACCCGCATGAATTTTCAGGAGGTCAGCGCCAGCGGATTAATATAGCCCGTGCACTAGCCTTAAATCCAGATGTCATTATATGTGATGAGCCTGTTTCTGCCTTGGACGTATCCGTACAGGCACAGGTTATTAATCTCTTAAAAGATTTACAAAAGAAATTTGACTTAACTTATATTTTTATTTCACATGATTTAAATGTTGTCAGATATATGTGTGACAGAATTGCCGTGATGTACCTGGGGAAAATTGTCGAAATCGGAACTTACGCTGAAATCTATGAAAATCCGCTTCACCCGTATACAAAGGCATTGCTGTCAGCAATACCTAAAGAAAGTCCTTACGACAAAAAGGAAAGAATTTTATTAAAAGGAGACGTACCAAGTCCCGTTAATCCACCAGCTGGATGTCATTTTCATCAACGATGTCCATTTGCGATGGATGTTTGCCAAACAGCAAGACCCGAGCTTGAACAGCATGAAGCCATGCAGCGTGTGGCCTGTCATCTTTTTGGCTGATAAGTAACTTTCTTATCAGGCATAAGGGCAACTATGCCTCATGAACCGCCAAACGGCTCGCGAGTCTGCGAGTTTTCTATAAATCATAATTTGGAGGGAAAAATAAATGTCATTGAAACATGTAATGGAAGTTTTAGAAATTATGGATAGTATTCATGCAACCGGAGAGGATGTAAAAAGCTATCTTGAAAAGATTTCAAATCTTGGTAAGGTTACGGTGGAAACGGTTGAGGGAAAAGCAGGTTCGACTGACTTTATTAAAGTAGTGATTCCCGGTGAAAATGGCAAGTCCAACGGAGGAAGTGCGCCAACACTTGGGGTGATCGGACGTTTAGGAGGTATTGGTGCCCGTCCAGAGGTAAAAGGCTTTGTTTCTGACGGGGATGGCGCGTTATCCTGTATGGCCGCTGCCGCGAAGCTTCTTGATATGAGCGGAAAAGGTGACCGCCTGAATGGGGATGTCATTTTAACCACCCATATTTGCCCAACGGCGCCAACCTTACCGCATGACCCTGTTCCGTTTATGGACTCACCAGTGGACATCTTAGCGATGAACCAGCATGAAGTGACGGAAGAAATGGATGCGATTCTATCAATTGATACAACAAAAGGCAATATGATTACCAATCATAGAGGGTTTGCGATTACACCAACTGTTAAAGAGGGCTATGTGTTAAAAATCAGCCAGGATTTATTACATGTCTATACGCAATCAGCGGGGCGCCTGCCAGTAACCCTCCCGATTACGACCCAAGATATCACCCCATACGGAAACGGGGTTTACCATGTAAACAGTATTCTTCAGCCAGCTGTCGCGACGAAGAGCCCGGTTGTTGGGATTGCGATTACGACGGAAACGGCGGTTGCCGGCTGCGGTACTGGGGCAACACACCCAATGGATGTAGAGCAGGTTGTCCGCTATGTGATCGAGGTGGCGAAGCTTTTTGGCGAAAATAAATGTACCTTCTATGATGAAGCAGAATTTACCCGCCTTGAGCAGTTATATGGAAAAATGACGCATTTACAAACAAAAGGAAATCAGGTGACTGCGGGATGAGTGATCTAATTGCCTTAAAACAAAGATTAATTGATGAAGTGGAAGCACATAAAGATGAGTTGATTGAGCTGTGTGGCTCATTAATTAAAATCCCTAGTGAAAATCCGCCCGGGGACTCTACGGAAATCTCTCAATATATCACGGATTATCTTCGCCAATATGGACTCGAAACGGACTGGCACGAATCAAGTGAGAAAATGTTTAATCTTATTTCTAGTATCGGAAGTGAACACGGGAAAGAATTAATCTACTGTGGGCATACGGATGTTGTTCCTGCGGGTGACCTGTCCAAATGGGATTTTAATCCGTTCTCCGGGGAAGTAAAGGATGGCTGGATGCTGGGTCGAGGTGCCAGCGATATGAAAGCGGGTCTTGCTGGATTAATCTTTGTCTTTGCCTTATTAAAACGGTTAGATGTCGAGCTCCCTGGAAAACTAACGCTGGCAATCGTGCCGGATGAAGAAACTGGCGGGGAATTTGGTGTTCCGTGGCTTTTAGAAAAGGGATTGATAAAAGGGGACGGTGCGTTAATTGCTGAACCATCTTCACGTTTGAATCCGACCATCGGCCAAAAGGGTTCATACTGGTTCGAGCTTGAAGTATTCGGCGAACCAGGCCATGGCAGCCTATCACCGCTTGCCGGAAATAACGCTATTACCGATGCGATTGCCGCAATTGAAAAAATCAGGACGCTTTGGGATCTGAAAATTGATATTCCTGAAGAGGTTCAGGGGTTAATCGACGTTTCCAAACGTTATATGCGGGAAGTGGAGAAAGAACGTGAAAAGTTTCAGCCGGTGCTTGAAAAAATCACCGTCAATATTGGTACCATTCACGGGGGAACGAAATCAAATGTGATCCCTGAGAGCTGTAAGGTGCAGGTAGACTGCCGACTGCCATTTGGGATTACCCGTGATGAAGTGACCGCCTATTTGGAGAAGCACCTGAATGAATTAGGAATCTGCTATGAAATCCGGCCATTTGGATTCAGAAGTCATGCCAACTATACAAGTGCCGAGGATCCAGTGTGCAAGGCCATTGTTGATAATATTTCCTTCGTCACTGGTGAAGAGGCCTATGGTGTCATGCAATGGGCGAGCAGTGATGCCCGGCACTTCCGGGATTATCAGATTCCCGTATTACAATACGGTCCAGCCTATTTACCAACGATTCACGGATACAATGAACGAGTTCGTGTTGAGGATATCGTTCGTTGTGCCAAGGTATATATCGCAGCGGTTATTGACTTCCTTTTTCCCGCATTAACGGACAGTAAGGCCCCTACTAATACACTTTGAGGAAACTAAAAAGAATTAATGGGGGGCAACTGCCCGTAAAAGCCCGATTGGTTCAATGGGGGATGGAAAACCCCCACTGATTGAAGTTTCACTTTATGAAAAATAATTCAGATAAAGACGGCTGCTTGCATGATGCAGCTGTCTAGGTTCTTTGTTGCAGTTATCCTTTTTAACTTTTACTCCCTTTAAAGTTAGAGGATAACTGCTTATTCATGTAATAACTATTGCAATTTCCAAATTTTAATTATCTAATAATAATAGGAAAATTGTAATGGTAAGGGGGAGTAAATTCTACATGTTAAAAACCTTAGACTTAGCACTTAAGGTACTAATGATGTTTACAAAGGAACGACCGGTTTGGGGAGGAAGAGAATTAGCGAATGAACTTGGTTTAAATCATACGAATATTTATCGGATTCTCGAAACCTTAGAGAAAAATAGATTTATTTCAAAAGATAAAGAAACAAAAAAATATTCATTAGGCTACGCTACATGGGAACTAGGAATGATTATGTATGAAAGCCTCAATGTAACTAAATTAATCCATCCAATCCTTGAGCGATTAAAAGATAAAACGGGCGAGTCCATATTTCTTACAATATTAGATCGAGATGAAGCCGTTACACTTGATGTGGTAGAGCCGGAGAATAAAGTAAAGTTTTCCGTTTATGCTGGAAGCAGGTCGCCATTATATGTTGGTGCCTCTTATCGTACTATACTTGCGTACATGCCGGATGAATTCATCGAATCAGTGATTGAACGTGGTTTGGTGAAATACACAAACACGACGATGACAGACCCGGATAGACTTCGGGCTGAATTGGAAAAAATTAAAGAACAAGGCTGGGCGCAAAGTCAGGGGGAGTATACGGCTGATGTGATTGCGATGGCTGTTCCATTGTTTGAAAAAGGAGAAATTCTTGGCTCTGTAACGGTATCTGGCCCTATTTACCGGATGACTGACGAAAAGATTCAGGATTTCCTTCCGCTTTTACAAGAGACTAGAGACGAAGTAAGCGATGTCATCCAACGATATCAATTGAAATTGAAAATATAACACCTTGGGATTGGGGGAAGAAATATGCAAGAATTGATTGAAGTGACAAAATCGATATTGAATCATAATTTAAACGTTAAGGAAAATGAGCAAATCCTCATTGTGACAGATTCGGAATCTAGCGAAATTGCTGATGTGTTTTATCAAGCGGGTACTAGTTTAGGAAATGAAACAATCGTAATGAAAATGGTGACGAGAACGAAATCTGGTGAAGAGCCTCCACAACCAGTTGCTGAAGCCATGAAAGCAGCGGAGGTTGTCCTGTGTATTACACAGCATTCCCTTACACATACAAAGGCAAGAAAAGAAGCCTCAGCTGGGGGAGCGCGCGTGGCTACCATGCCGGGAATTACCATGGATATGCTGGAAGAAGGCGCCATCACAGCAGATTATTTAGAAGTGGAAGAGTTAACCGGTTACTATTGCAATCTGCTAGAATCAGGACAAAGCGTGACCATTGAGAAGGAACATACGAAATTATCGTTTTCAATCAAAGGTAGAAAAGGTATTCCAAGCACGGGTATTTTTCGAGAAAAGGGGGAGTCTGGAAACCTCCCTTCGGGTGAAAGCTATATTGCACCAATAGAAGATTCGGCCAATGGAACGATTCTGGTCGACGGATCAATTGCTGGAATCGGTGTTGTAAGCGAACCTGTCACCTTAACGGTTGAAAACGGAAGGTTAACGGATGCTACAGGTACAGAGGGGCAACAGTTACTACAATTACTCGGTGATGGCAATGGCAGAATCATCGCCGAATTTGGTATCGGAACCAATAAAAAAGCACGATTAACCGGTAACGTTTTAGAAGACGAGAAAGTGCACGGAACTGTGCACATCGCCTTCGGCAGCAACAAACCGTTTGGCGGTACAAATGAAGCCGGAGTACATATCGATTGCGTTATAAAGGAACCTGTTGTCACGATCGATGGACAGAGGCTTTCGTTAAAATAAGAATTGCGATTGGGAATCCCAATTCGCTAATGAACAGTAACAGCCGGATGTATGAAACCCGGCTGTTTTTTTGCTATTTAAAGGGGGGTGAATGGGAGAGGCGGTAAAATAGGAAAACTACGTATTAATTCCAATGAACTTTAGGCAAAAACATCGTTGTAGGAACAGTCTACGTCGTTTTTTCCGCCACTTACAACACTTGTCCAGCACTAACGACGCAATTTCGTCTGCTTATTACATGTTTCTCGGCACATATGACGTAAATTCGTCTGCTTATTACATACTTCTCGACACTTACGACATTTACTGGTAATAAATTGAAAATTCATAGAAGTTGAGCGGTTTTTTTCAGGAATATGTGCCAGGTGTGACCTAGGATGTGATAATTTCGCTCATAATTTTTATAAAAAATGAATCCAATGAGCCTTATTGGATGCATTTCGTTTGGGATTTTCCTTAAAAATGAATCTAATAGCCCTTATTGGATGCATTGCGCTCAAGATTTTTCACAAAAGTGAATCCAATGAGCCTTATTGGATGCATTTCGTTTGGGATTTTCCTCAAAAGTGAATCTAATAGCCCTTATTGGATGCATTGCGTTCAAGATTTTTCACAAAAGTGAATCCAATGCCCTTTATTGGATGCATTGCGTTCAAGATACGTTGGAAAGCTCTCTTGCTATTTTTAAGATAATAATTTTTCTAAATCAGTTTCGATACTGCTTGGATCTATCGTTGGGGCATAGCGTTTAATCACCTGGCCGTCCCGGTTAACAAGGAATTTTGTGAAATTCCATTTGATTCTAGGGGATAGAAGGCCTGTCTTTTGTTCCTTTAAAAACTTGAATAACGGATCGGCATTTGGGCCGTTTACCTCAATTTTGGCGAAGATAGGAAAGGTTACACCGTAGTTTATCTGGCAAAATTCAGTCGTTTTATCAATTTGGTCAAATTCCTGATTGTTGAATTGGGAACAGGGAAAACCCAATATCTCCAACCCGTGATCCTTGTATGTATCATATAATGTCTGCAGTCCTTTGAATTGGGGGGTAAACCCACATTTGCTGGCAGTATTGACAATAATTAAAGGACGGCCCTCGTATTCTTGTAAGGATTTCTCCTCGCCATTCGGCATTTTTACCTGAAAGTCATAAACTGTTTTCATTTTATTCACTCCTTTAAAAATGGACATTCGTCCTGACGACGGTCTGGCTATTATCGATCACAAGTGATCGAATGCTGCGGGCAATCAGAAATTGGGCGGTGTAATAGGTTGTCATAATAAGCGGACCTGAGAAGGGGACAGTAGAAACAAACATATTCCAGGATAAAATTGAATCTGACACAACAAACAACAGACTTCCGATTATGGCCCATTTGTTCCCCGTCATGATAGCAGCCCAAGCCATGCAGGAAATGACTGTGATATAAAGCAGAACCGGAATGACAAGGGCATTGTTTCCGTCTCGAAGTAAGGCAGCGACAATCTCTCTGCTAATGATAAAAGCATATAAAGCAAGTGGTACAATCATCGCCAAGCGGGCCTTTGAAAAGTGCCATCTCCTCAGGAATCCTGTTAAATAAAATAGGTGGCCAATGAGAAAGGCGCTTAAACCAACAACAAACCAACGAAGAAGGCCATCCCCGAACATACAGAAACACAATCCGATTAAGATAATCCAAGGGGTCATTGATTTTTTTGAGGGAAATTGCAAGTATGCATAACAAATAATCAAGAGCATCGGGATCAGTTTGAAGAGGATCTTAACAGCGTGCGGGTTATCAGGGATGATGAAAATGTACAAGAGGCCTGTTAACAAAATAAGTACAGGAAGCCAAGGGAATTTCATCAATATCAGCTCCTCGAATAGATAAAGTGCAAATGAATCGGATAAGTGCATCATTTATTAAAAGTATATACTATTTTGAAGCGGTAATGATTATGAAAATAGATAAACGCAGCATTATTCAATCATGGAAGCTAAAGATTATTCCTGTATAAATACGCTATTGAAAAAAGGAGACCTGTTGTGAAGACAGACATAGTTATATAAGAAATCCTAGTAAGATAATATGCTAATACACTACTGAAAAATGTAAACAAAAGCCATTTTAACGACGAGGGCAGCGATTTAACCATTTCCATTCACCTCTATTGATTCTCTTGAATCCCAATAATAATCAGCAAGTATATCTGAAAACGCATCAACAGTTCTATCAAGTTCATCTAAATTATTATCTATACCACCAATTTCCACACACATTGCTTTATTAGATATATCTTGATTATATACTCCGTTCCCCTCACTATAAGTTTTAAGGAAGACTCCTCTGCTAATACCAGGATACTTTTTCTCTAACTTTTCGTTTAGAGCTTTTGCCAATTCTAAATTTTCGATATAATTTTTGTTCTCTTTACCTACTATAAAATAGAGCCTTCCGTAGTTAACTCCATTAATTGTTTTAGTCGTAATATTTTTACGTGCAGAGTCACGATGAATATCAATAAAATATTTTAGACCTTTGTTATTATTTACTGCTGCTTCAACTATTTCCCGCGATTCAGTATATGCTTTTGTTGTTTTCCATCCTTTTTGCTTTAACTTTTGAGTCATATTTGTTTTATCGTGTTCCACACCTATTCCTTTTATTATTAGATTATTAGCTAAACGTTGACCTAGACCAACTACATTTACTCTTTCGTCTGAGCTTATTGCATCATTGGGTTGTTTTGCGTTTTGCAATAATGGAAGATATGACTCCCAACTGTGAGTATGATAAATAAATATTGTTTTAAGTTGGAGAAGGCAACAGTAAAGTAACGACGGTGGCACCTAGTGAAATCCGTTGGGAGGATTTTTCAAATGAAGGCTAATGGTTTAATCCTGATTAAAATAGTTGTGTTTATCATTTGTCTCGCTTTGATTATCATCGGTCAAAAGACAGCCGGTAAACTCGAACTGGCCATAATGTTAATCGGATTAGCTGGACTCTTAGGACTGCTATATGATTACAATCGAAAATACATTTAAAAAAATTGACAGTAAAACTTTATTGAAGTGGTCTATACTTCGATAAAGTTTTACTTTTTTTAGGGAGAAAGATTTTCTTAAGAAAATTTAAAATAATTCCAAATCTCTATATACTTGTTGGGTTGACACTACAATAGGCGGTGTTATAATTTGTTAAAAGAATGTAAGTATGCTTGGAAGGTAGGCTTATTATTATGAAACCATTGCAGTATGAAAGTGTAATCCCACTTTATCATCAATTAATGGAAAGGCTTAAGGATTCTATTGAAAAGGGGCATTGGACACCTGGTGATAAAATCCCATCTGAAAATCAATTGATGGACCAATTCGGTGTGAGTCGGAACACCGCTAAAAAGGCAATTGAGGAGTTAGTTCAAGAAGGGATCCTTTACCGAATTCAAGGAAAGGGAACATTCGTCGCAAAACCAAAATTGCAGCAGTCATTGATGGGGTTTTACAGCTTTAGCAAAGTATTAAAAGAAAAGGGATTGAACCCCAAAGATATCATTCTAAAAATAGAGGAAGTTAAACCAACTGCAAAAATCCGGGAAGCGTTGCAGCTTGGAGAGGACGAGAATGTCATTGAAATGAAACGTCTTCGATGTGCGAACAATGAGCCGTATATTTTGGAATCATCTTTTATTCCGAAAAACGTGGTTTCAAATATTGAGCACCTTAAAAAAGTTGGCGAAATATCATTATATGATTTACTTGCACAAGAATTTAATATCATGGTAACTAGAGCAAAAGAGGCATTTGAACCCGTCCTCATTCGTCTTGAAGAAAGTGAGTACCTTCAAACAGAAGAAGGCCGTCCGGCACTGTTACTTGAACGAACAGCTTATGATGTCAATGGTGTGCCGGTTGAATTTTGTAGATCCATTGTACGAGGCGATCGCTGCCGCTTTTACACAGAACTAACGTAAAGGTTAAATTACTAAAAGTTGCATTGAGTTCAATAGACTTCTGAAAAATCTAAAAATAAATTTCAGTTGATGGGTTGACAGGCTAAGTAGGGGAAGGGTATATTCTTATTAGTTAAAATTTTCAGTTAAGACTAACTGGAAGAATATTTTTTGAAATAGCCCTGCACTTTCAACCCATTAACTACACAATTGAATGGACATATTCTTTTAGAGAATAACGCCTCTCTTACACGGCTTTATAAAAAAGTACAAGATATTTTCGAAATTGGGTATAAATTTGTTATCCTATTTATGAAAGTACTTAAGACATAATTAAGAGGTGTTTTATTCGTGGCAAGATTAAAGGATATTGCGGAATATGTAGGCGTTTCCATTTCTACTGTTTCGCGCGTCATTCAAAATGACCAAACACGAAATGTGAATCAGGAAACAAAAGCGAAAATTTGGGAGGCTGTTAAGGAGTTAGGCTATATACCAAATCAGCATGCTCGAAACTTAGTTACCAAGAATCAAAAGAAGAGTAACACAAGAACTATGAAAATTGGCTGGGTTGCCAATCCAACACAAGCGGAAATTAACCCATACTTTGCCAAAATTTATACAGGTATTCATGATACTCTAACAGCTAATAATTACACCCTCATCAGTATAACCAAAGATGAGCTTGAAAACGAGGCGCTGCTTCTTAAGACGATTCATGACTTGGGGATTGAAGGACTTCTGCTGATCGACAGGATTGATGACAGCCTGATTGAATACATACAGCAAACGATCCCATTGGTCGGATTGGACTTTTTCTATACAGATAAGAATATGGCTGTTGTCGATTACAACCGCGAGGCAGCTATTAAAATGGTGGTACAGCATTTAGTCAGCAAAGGACATCGGGAGATCGGGTTTATTGGCGGAGGGATTAATGAAACCTTTGAAGATTTGCATGCTGAATATCGTTTTAAAGGATATCAATCTGCCATGGAAGAAGCGGGACTTGCTATCCGACCTGATTGGGTCATCAATACGAAGTGGAAAATGGAAAATAGCTACGAGGAAATGAACCAGCTTATTAAAAGGAATTCGGCTCATTTGCCAACAGCTATGGTTTGTGCCAGTGACATGATGGCCATCGCTGCCATGAGAGCTGTCATAGAAAGTAATCTTAGAATCCCAGAGGACATCGCTTTCTTTGGAGTGGATAATATTGAAATGGGGAAATATTCAACACCACAGCTTTCAACGGTAGAAATCCCTAAATATGAAATGGGAAGAATGGCGGCTAAAACCATTATGGAAATGGCAGAAGAGAAAATTAGACTTCCAATTAAGCTTATTTTGCCATTTGAATTAGTCCTTCGTGAATCATCTAACATAAAACGAACCTAAACGGTTCTTTTTTAAACAGTGATTGGAAAACGTTTGGATTAAT
>Ga0213826_1000311_pt1 | contig 31817 bp, 34 predicted proteins | sample MC6MC0899MG_FD_180668 | JGI IMG/M metagenome (GOLD analysis project Ga0213826, IMG submission 180668) | Enriched soil aggregate microbial communities from Iowa State University, Ames, United States - MC6-MC0899-MG | ecosystem: Environmental > Terrestrial > Soil > Unclassified | place: USA: Iowa...
CATTCCTGCAAACAAAATCGATATTTGCGGATTCAAGTATTGAATGAAATGATCTGATATCGGGTCTTCCTTATGGCTGCTGGGAATTTTAAAAACATTGATGTCCTTTATATTCTTCTTAAGAAGAGTTTGTTCTGCACGATGGCTAAAAGAAGTCATTAAAAAAATATTGTGTTTAAAAAAATTTAGCATTATATCCATACCTTCATTTTGTTCATTCCCGGCGAATTCAACTTCAGCAGTCATATTGGGGATGATTTCTTTTCTCGTACCCTCTCCCCAAGAAATGAATGAAATTGGAATGGATTGGTCTAAACTTTTCGCAAATTGCTTTGAATGTTCAGGAGTTGTGATGATTTCTTTTATCCTATATTTTGTATGTAATTGGCTAATATTATTGTATGAAAGGTCTTGTCTATCATTTGTTAGAATTAAGGTCGAAATCTCTTTAACATTATAAAGGGAAAGCCAGCCTTCTAATTCACCCTTCGTCCCTTTCCCGCCAACATTAATCAATATATTTTCATTATTTGGGCCCTGCACAAGTGTAGCTTCTCCTTCCGAAAGGCCCAAAAACGTTACTGCAGCTTCATGCTCCTTAATATGTAACTCAATTTTCTCGATCTGACTAGTAATAGATGTGTCAGCTTTTGCAATTAAGGTGCTTGGAATAAATATGGCTAAAATAATAAGCAATATTTTCATACACATGCCTCCTATTATCTGATAGGATGTGTAATTTTCCATATTTTTATCATAACCAAGTATGAATATTTTCCACTAATTCTTCAATTGTTCCTCTTTTTATCGGCACAGTAGGTATTGATTTTAAAAAGGATTTACCGTATTTGGTGGTAACAATCCTTCTATCAAATACAAACATGATTCCACGGTCTTGTTCCGTCCGAATTAGGCGGCCAAATCCTTGCTTAAAGCGGAGAATGGCTTCAGGGAGCGAGTACTCTGTAAATGCATTGCCGCCTTTCTGCATGATCAATTGGCATTTTGCTTCTGTTAGCGGTTCATCCGGCGGGCTAAAAGGAAGTCTTACAATAACTAGACAGGATAGGTCTTCACCTGGAATATCTATGCCTTCCCAGAAGCTGCTAGTCCCCAGTAAAATTGCCTTATCATAACGCTGAAAATTCCTTGTCAGCCTTGTCCGGCTGCCACTCGAAATTCCTTGAGCAATGAGGACATACTCATTTAGAAAGCCGCTTTCCTTAATCAACTCATACGTTTTCTTTAGCATGTCATATGCTGTAAAAAGGATCAGCATTCTTCCTTTTGTCGCCTCTGCAATGGTGATAATATGTTCGGTTATCGCAATCACATACTCTTCCATTGTTACTGTATTTATTTCTGGTAAATCTTCAGGAATGAAAAGCTGAACCTGGTCTTTATAGTGAAATGGAGAAGGAATCGTCAGTTGCACCGTTGAATCAGCGGCAAGTCCCAGTTCCTTCATAATAAAATCAAAAGTTTTATTGACAGATAAAGTGGCAGATGTAAGCACGACTGCCTTTTTTGCTCCAAAAAATTTCTGCTTAAGCTGTTCTGCCACAAAAGCAGGCTGTGCGATAAAGGTGGTTATATTTTGCGGCGAGCGGGTGTCCATTTCAATCCATTTTACATCCTTGGACTCTTTAATAAAGCAGCTAATCACTGTATTTCGCAGTTCGCCAAGTTCGTTTACGAATGTATAAATTTCTTCAATTTTATGTTCTTCCACTTTCGTTAATAATTTCTTCTCTTTTTTTATCCATTCAAGACGATCGATGATGGCTGAGGATAAATCTTTGAGTAAAAAGGCAAATCTCTCTGCACTATGAACAAGTGCATTTCTTTCCTTCCCGCTGTCAGTATGAGAAAATCGCACTTTTATCCGATTAAATCCCTTTTTGTTAGATTGCTTTGTTTTTGCAAAAAGGGCGATCAGCTTAAAGAACTCATCCAATTCATAATTTAGGCCCATCACCATTTGATTCAACTCAAATGCATGCATCAGATTTTTCCCATGTTCAGGGATGGACGAAAGGAGCCCCTCCAACTCATAAAAGAGCTGTTTTTGTTCATAGAGTCCAAATTGACCTATAAGCAGCCGGGAGGAGAGATAATCCAATGAGAATCCAAAAAACTGGCTGGCTACTTTTTCAAGATGATGGCCTTCATCAATAACAACATAATCAGTTTTCGGTAAAATAGTTCCTTCGCCGGTAAGATCACTTAATAATAATGAATGGTTAGTTATAATGATATCGGCAGCATGCGCTTTGCTTTTTGCTTTAAGATAAAAATCTCTTTCTTGCCACCCCTGATTCGGTAAAAAAACAGTTGGTTCATCCTTGATTTTATTCCAATAAATGAGGCCCCCGCTTGAAAGATTCAACTCGTCCTTATCACCAGTTTCAGTTTCAGTCAGCCATACAAGAATTTGCATTTTTGATAAAGTAGTATCATAGTTATCATTTTCTTCTTTTAACGACTGATGAAACTTTTCTAGGCTTAAATAATGGTTCCTACCTTTTAGGAGAACTGAGCTGATTTTAAAAGGGAGGATTTTTGCCAAAAGCGGAATTTCTTTTTTCAGAATTTGTTCCTGCAGTTGAATCGTATGTGTACTAACGATAATAGTAAGATTATTTTGTTTTGAAAAGTACGCAATTGGAAGGAGATAACCAAGCGATTTACCGACTCCTGTTCCAGCTTCAATTAAAGTATGCCTTTTATTTTGAAAAGATTGGTAGACGGTGTCCATCATTAGAAATTGGCCAGAGCGCTTTTCAAAGAATTGAAAGCCATGTTTGATGAGGTCAATTTTGTCTTCATCATTTGTAGGGTACTGTGCTTCTTTTTCTCCTGAGCCTATTTCATCTTCTATGGCATTCTTCTTTAATGCAATATCATTAAATATTTCAATAGACTCTGGTAATTCCCTTTGTTTTTTTCCTATTGTATCGACTATTTCATCTAACAGCTGTTGAAGATCGCTTTTTAGCCCCCCTGATAACTGCGTAAGCTGACTAATTGTTATTTGCGGCAATAAAGATAATTTTTTTAACAAAATAAGAAATAATTCAGCTGTAACCTGTGCATCACTGTCCGCCTGGTGTGGCCGGTCATGATCCAGGTTCTCTTTCTCCGCTAAATCGGAAAGCTTATAGCCATCGGCGGTAGGATATAGGATTCTTGCCATTTCTACCGTATCTAAAACAGGACCAAAAAATCCTTCGTATCCAGCCTGGATTAATTCTTCCTGAAGAAAAGATAAGTCAAATAATACATTATGGGCAACAAAATAGGAACCATCCAACAAAGATATGACCTTCTCTGCTATTTCGGAAAATAACGGTGCATCCAATACCATTTCATCATTTATACCAGTCAATTCTTCAATAAATGCTGGAATCATTTTTTCTGGATTGATGAGTGACGAGAATTTATCCGTAATCTGTCCGTTTTCTATAACAACAGCAGCAAATTGGATAATTTTGTCACCCTTCTTAGGAAGGTTTCCTGTAGTTTCCAAATCAACGACAACAAATTTCTTTACCATTTCATAAACACCCCAAACCTTCGTTCCTTAAACGGTATCACAATTTTATTAAAAAAGTAAAAGAAAACAATCTTATATTGAATCAAATTCTACCACTGCTCAATTAAAAATTAAAATGTATGAAAAAAATCCCCAATAATTGGGGATTTTCTACATTATCGTGTGTGCTGGTTCTTTAAAGATGAGTTCTTTTATTCGATTATTTTCATCCATAATAGCTACTTTTGGAGTGTGAGTTTGCAGCTTCTCTTCCTCAACAAGTATATAAGAAATAATGATGATAATATCCCCTTCTTGTACAAGTCGAGCGGCTGCACCATTTAAACAAATAACACCGCTGCCCCTTTCGCCAGGAATAATATACGTTTCCAGACGGGCACCATTGTTGTTGTTTACAATTTGGACTTTCTCATTTGCCACCATTCCGACAGCATCTAATATATCTTCATCTATCGTTATACTGCCAACATAGTTTAAATTGGACTCTGTAACGGTTGCCCGGTGGATTTTGCCATTCATCATCGTGCGAAACAATAAGTATTCCTCCCCTGATGTCATTGCATTTTTAGTTTAATCTATGTGAATAATGAAATTGTCTATTAAACGAACCTTAGAAAATTTTACAGCAAGTGCAATGATAATGGTACCATCTAATTTTTCCAATGATTTTAATTGAGGGTAGGATAGTATTTCTACATAATCAATTCGTCCTTTAGATCCACAAGTGATCATTTCCTTGATCATATTCATTAGTCCTTCAGGATTCCGCTCACCTTGATCAATTGCTTTTTTTGCTGCTTGCAAGCTTCTATAAAGGACGGCTGCTTGTTGTCTTTCGTCTGGTAATAGATTAACATTGCGCGAACTCTTCGCAAGCCCGTCCGCTTCACGAACAATATCTACAGCAATTAACTCGATGGGAAAATTGAAATCAGAGATTAATCCATCAATGACAGCCACTTGCTGGGCATCCTTTTTCCCAAAATATGCCCTGGTTGGTGTCATGATATTAAATAGTTTTGTTAGGACTGTTGCAACTCCATCAAAATGGCCTGGACGTGACTCACCGCATAATACGCCAGTTCGTTCTTGAACAACAGCCTTAACTGAAGGTACATGTGGATACATTTCCTCAACTGACGGATAAAAGACATAATCTACCTTTTCCGCTTCCGCTAAGGCACGATCGCGCTCAAAATCGCGAGGATACGTAGAAAAATCTTCACTAGGGCCAAACTGTAGCGGATTAACAAAAATACTTAGAACAACAGTATCATTTTCTTTCCTTGCTTGCGATATTAGGGTTAAATGACCTTCATGCAGATATCCCATCGTAGGGACAAAGCCTATCGATTTCCCCGAACCTTTTTGATTCATTATTTCAGCCTGCATGTCCTTGATGGAAGTAATAACTTTCATTTCTTTCCTCCGTAAAGTACTTTCAGTTCATCTTCCTTCATTGTAAAAGAGTGTTGATCTTCAGGAAATTGTTTATTTTTCACATCAGAAGCATACGCTTGTATTGATTCGATCATAAATGGATTGACCGAATGATATTGCTTTACAAACTTTGGCACCCGTTCGACACCATAGCCTAAAATATCATGGTAGACGAGAACCTGACCGTCTACATTAAGACCTGCACCAATTCCGATTACAGGAATGCTAATCGAACGAGAAACCTCTTCAGCCAACTGCTTTGGTACACATTCAAGGACTATAGCGAATGCGCCAGCTTCCTCAATATTTTTCGCATCTTGGATCAATTTTTTTGCTTTTGTGGCATCTTTTCCTTGCACTTTATAGCCGCCTAATACCCCGACTGATTGTGGTGTCAACCCTAGATGGCCACAAACAGGGATTCCTGCTTTAGTAAGCGCAGCGATTTTGTCTACTACTTCATCTGCCCCTTCAAGTTTAACGGCATGGGCTCCTGCCTCTTGTAGTAGCCTGCCGGCATTGATCAATGTATCCTTTACAGATAAATGGTAGGTCAAAAATGGTAAATCAGCTACGATAAATGTATCCTTTGCTCCTCGTTTAACTGCTTTGGTGTGATGAATCATGTCTTCCATCGTCACTGGAATTGTAGAATCAAAACCGAGTACAACCATTCCCAGAGAGTCCCCGACTAAAATGACGTCAACTCCCCCTTGTTCAGCTTGCTTAGCAGACGGAAAATCATAGGCGGTTAACATGACAATTTTTTCATTATTTTCCTTCATTTTTAAAAAATCCGTTGTTTGCTTCATCATTTTTTCCCTCCTTAATGTTGGGAGAGGTGATAAAACGAATTTGCAGAGCAAATAAAAAAGATCCTTCTGAAGGCAGAGGATCCCAGTTACTCTTTTGCATGTTCCATCCCTCTGTCCCGGTCCGTTATACGGATCTAGGCAGAAACCTTTTTAATTGTGAGATTGGTTTACAAAAAGGTGCAGTTCTAAGAAGATACTGCCCAAGGAAATTATAGCAAAAGTTATTAGAAAAGTGCAAGCGCTCATCATTAGACCTCGATGTCAGCAGAATAAATATGGTGAACGAAACCGGTCTCATCCTCCAATTTTAATACTCCTTCATCGGTAATTCCAAGTGCTTTACCTTCAATGACATTTGTTAATGTTCTTGCTTTTAGGATCTTGCCGATACTTACGGCATATCCTTCCCATAAAAGCTTTATTGGGAAAAAGCCTTGTTCTAAATAAAGTAAATATAATTTTTCAAAGTGCTTGAAAAAACTTTTGATTAATCCGGCTCTGGAGATTACCTTCCCTTTTTCTATAAAAAGTGAACTAGCTTTTTCCTGAAGTTCGCTTGGGAAATCCTCTTCCTTTTGATTCACATTGATGCCAATCCCAATAATGATGGAATGAATACGATCGGCTTCAGCTTGTAATTCTGTTAAGATTCCCGTAACTTTTTTACCACCGATTAAAATATCATTCGGCCACTTTATTTCTGACTGCAGCCCCGTTACTTCTTCTATCGCTTGAACAATTGCAACCGCGGTTAATAGTGTCAGCTGGGGAGCTTTTGTCAACGGAATGTTTGGCCTCAGTATAAGGCTCATCCATATTCCAGTATATTTTGGAGAATGCCATGTTCGGTTCATTCTTCCTTTCCCCGACCGTTGTTCTTCAGCAATAATGACGGTTCCTTCAGGTACCTCCTCATAGGACAAACGATGGGCAATTTTTTGTGTGGATTCCACACTTTCTTCATAATGAATATTCCTACCGATAAAGTTCGTTGTTAATCCTAGCCTGATTTCATCCGCTGTTATTCTTTCAGGTGTTTTTACAATCCGATATCCTTTATTTCTTACTGCCTCTAATTCAAAGCCTTCTTTTCTTAATTCCTCAATATGCTTCCAAACTGCGGTCCTTGAGCAGCCAATCAATTCAGCTAGATGCTGCCCCGATAAAAAGGTTTCTCCAGCATCTGTAAAGGCATCGAGCAGTTTTTTTCTTATTTCTGACTGCACTTCATTAGCCACTCCTTAATTGTTTGCTTATCATTCTCTAGTTTTCCCTCAACTATTGCCTGTTCTACTTCCAAGATCGTTTCCTTTAACCATGGTCCCCCCTTCTGATTAAACCATTCCATTAAGTCGCTTCCTGTAACAGCCATATCAGAACGCTTCTTGATCGGCAGCTTTTGATATTGATTTAGCAGGTTTCGGAGGGTTTCCATCCCTTTTAAGCCGGTTATCACGTTATATAGCCTTTCAGAAGAGGTAATAAGGTCACTTCCCGCAGAATATAAATCATAAACAGACCATTCTTGTTCAAGCCTTTTTTCGACAAAAAACAAAATATGCTGAATGTCTTTTATTTCTTTTACTGGAAGCCGCCAATCTCGTAAAAACTCATCAATCGATTTTTCCTTCAAATTTAAACAAAAAAGGAGTAATGACCACATTTCTTTCTTATTAAGACCTTCAAAATTAAAGTCTAACAATTTTTCAATCATTTTTTCCTGATGGGCTAAACCCGGTAAATAAGAAAATAATTTTGTTTCAAGTAAAATTTCAATCGCATGATTACAATTGTTTCCAATAAGTAACTTTTCAAACTCCGCTCTTTTTCGTTCGACAGCAATATTTTTCAACAGCGGGGCTAGATTTGTTAGAGCCTGAAGCGTTTCATCTTCAATAGAAAAGGAGAGTTGGCTGACAAATCTTACCGCTCTCATCATTCTTAGTGCATCTTCTTGGAAACGATCAATTGCTAAACCAACAGTCTGTATCGCCTTTTTCCTAATCGCTAATTGTCCATTAAAGGGATCAATGAGCGTTCCAGTTCGATCCATTGCCATCGCATTCATTGTAAAATCTCTACGCTGCAGATCTTCGGTAAGATTACGAATAAACGAAACCTCTTTTGGCCTTCGATAATCCTGATAATCCCCTTCAGTCCTAAAGGTGGTAATTTCATAAGAATTATGATTGACCAAGACGAGAACAGTTCCATGTTCAATTCCGATATCAACGGTTTTAGAAAAAATCCCCTTCACTTCTTCGGGTGTTGCCGATGTCGCAATATCGACATCACTTATTGGCTTTTTCAGAAGATAATCTCTGACAGAGCCTCCTACAAAGTAAGCCTCAAAACCTGCATCCTCTAATCTATTTAATACGGGAATGGCGGATAAAAATGGTTCTATCATCTATTTCACCTTAATTCAACAGCCTAAAATAAAGCTGCTCATATTGTTCAACGATTTGTTCAGCCTTAAACTTTGCGTTGACGGTATTTACAGACTGACAGGAAAATTTTTGATGAAGCGTGCTGTCAGTTAGGAGGGAGATGGCCTTTTCCGCAATATCATCGATATCTGCTACTTCACAAATATATCCAGTTTCTCCATGTTGAATTACTTCTGGCATGCCGCCAACATTTGTCCCAATACAAGGTACTCCACATGCCATTGCCTCTAACGCTACGAGGCCAAAGCTTTCTTTTTCAGACAATAACAGCATTAAATCACTAATGGAGTACAATTCCTCAAGATTTTCTTGTTTTCCGAGGAATAAAACCTGATCCTCGATTGAGAGCTTTCTTACTAGTTTACAAACGATGGTCATTTCAGGTCCATCACCGACCAACAGTAATTTTGCCGGCATGATGGCGGATATTTTAGCAAAGGTTTTTACTACATCCTGTACCCGTTTTACGGCCCGAAAGTTAGAGACATGGATAATAACTTTTTCTTCTTCCTTTATTTGTAGTTGAGACTTCAAGGAAGCTGCATCGCTTTTATGATAAATCCGATCATCAATAAAATTATAGACCGTTTCAATATGTTGATTTGGATGTATGAGCTCAATTGTTTGATTAACCAGGGCATTAGAAACAGCTGTAACAGCATCTGACTTTTCAATCCCAAATTTTATCGCATCTGTTAACGATGGATCATAGCCTAATACCGTAATATCGGTTCCATGCAAAGTCGTGACTATCTTAAAATCCCTTGTGGACATTTGCTTTGCTAAAATGGCACAAACCGCGTGAGGTATCGCATAATGGACATGTAGGATATCCAATTTTTCCCGATTCGCTATCTCCGCCATTTTACTAGCCAAGGCAATGTCATAAGGAGCGTATTGAAAAACGGAATATTGATTCACTTCGACCTGATGGTAATAAATATTATGGTACATTTTATTTAACCGAAATGGGAGACTCGATGAGATGAAGTGAATTTCATGCCCTTTTTCAGCGAGCATTTTTCCTAATTCCGTTGCCACAACACCAGAGCCACCAACAGTGGGGTAGCAGGTAATCCCTATTTTCAATTTTTTCATCTTTATTCTCCCATCAAATCATGCTTCAAAAGGGGTGGCACTTTCGTTTTAAAGCCCTCAGCATAGGTTACTCCAACCATTTTCCCAAACATTCTTTCCCTTGCCTCCACTGTTTCAATATACCCATTCACAAGCGGTGTATGGTAGCTTTGCTCTGAATATTCAAATTGGCTTTTATACGCACGTAAAGCCGCAAGCTTTTTCTCGATGAATGGTGAAATATCGATCGTAAAATCAGGCTTATGAAAACCATTAATCATGTAATAGTACACTTTTTCAACACGATGTGAAACGTTACATTCTTCCGTCTTATACTTTTTTATGCCCGCAGAAAAAATCGCCTCCTCTACAAGACGAGCACAATTGCCATGATCGGGATGACGATCTTCGAAGTAAGGGGCAAATACGACTTGAGGCTTATATTTTCTGATGACGTCAGCAATTTTTCTTATGTAATCTTCGTTTAGTATTAACCCTCGATCCGGGAACCCTAATGAGGTCCGTACTTGTACTTCTAAAATTTCTGCGGCATGGACTGCTTCCTTTTTTCTTAACATGACATTTCCATTAGAGGAAAGATCAGCATTTGTTAAATCACAAATGCCAATACTCTTCCCCTCTGAAGCCAATTTCGTAATAGTTCCAGCCATGCCGATTTCCACGTCATCCGCATGGGCACCAAATGCAAGAATATGTAATTGCTTATTTTCCATTTCCTTCACCATTCTCATGGACGACATTTCTCCATTCCAATAAACCCATCTCTAGTCCTCTTATAAGTAATTCAGCCGTCCCCATATTTGTAGCAAGTGGAATAGAATAAACATCGCAAAGTCTGACTAGTGCTGTAACATCTGGTTCATGTGGCTGCGCCGTTAATGGGTCCCGAAAGAAGAAAATCGCATCCATTTGATTTTTAGCAATCATGGCACCGATTTCCTGATCCCCGCCAAGCGGACCGGATTTAAAACGAGTTAAATTTAATCCGGTTGCTTCAGTTATCCTTAAGCCGGTTGTTCCCGTTGCGAAAAGTGTATGTTTAGCGAAAATGCCCTGGTAGGCTGTTACAAATTGTACTAAGTCATTTTTCTTTTGATCATGTGCGATTAATGCAATATTCATAAAACTGACCCCTAACTTAAAATATTTTCAAGTCCGTAAACAAAAGAATTTTGCTTCATAATTGTTTCCACAGCAACTTTAACACCTGACATAAAAGAGCTGCGATGATAGGAATCATGTCGAATTGTTAAAGACTGACCATCAGCACCAAATAAAACCTGTTGATGGGCAACAAGTCCAGGCAATCGGACCGAATGAATATGCATCCCATTGTAGTCAGCTCCCCTAGCACCATTCATGGCTTCTTTTTCATTTGGGTGCCCCTGTTTTTTCGGTTCTCTAACAGCTGATATCATCTCGGCTGTTTTTACTGCAGAGCCAGACGGTGCATCAAGTTTTTGATCATGGTGCATTTCAATTATTTCAACATCTCGAAAATATTTAGCAGCCATTTGTGAAAATTTCATCATCAGAACCGCACCAATAGCAAAATTTGGTGCAATAATACATCCTAACTCTTTTTCATCACAAATTTGTTGTAACTCTTCTAAGTCTTCTTGCGAAAAACCGGTCGTTCCTACTACCGGACGAACATTATATGAAAGAGCTGTTTTGGCATGATGCATGCCCACTTCAGGCGTTGTTAGATCAATTAACACATCTGCTTCAACATTTTGCAAACACTCTTCAATGTCTGTGTAAATGGGCACATTAGATATGGATTGGAAGCCAGCTACATCACTCAGCATCATTCCATCATGTTTATGATCAAGGGCAGCAACCAGATTAAAGTGTTCTGTGTTTGTTACTAATTTTACCGCTTCACTGCCCATTCGACCGCGAGGCCCGGCAATAATAATATTAATGGTTTCCAAACTCCTCACTCCATTTTATCAGTTTCAATTCTTGTCCAACGATTTTTATCCCTTGTATTAAATTTTGCCATGACATAATCATGTGCTTCTTCCAAATCAATGTTTAGGGCATTGGCAAAACAAATAAGGACAAAAAGGACATCACCTAGTTCTTCCTCTATTGCCTTTTCCGTTTCACTGGATTTTTTTGGTTTTTCTCCATAGTAATGGTTTACTTCTCTTGCTAACTCGCCAAGCTCCTCTGTAAGTCTTGCAAGCATGGCGAGGGGACTGAAATAACCTTCCTTAAACTGACTTATATATGTATCGACTTCCACCTGCAGTTCCTTAAGCGATTTTTTATTGGTCAATTTAATTACCACCTTATTTTTCTATATCAGTGAAATGGAATAATATATTCCTTTTTTATGTTAGCTAAATAATGGCTGATTTACAAATGTTTTCGTTGCATTCAAGCTCATTTCTACTTCTCATTGCTCAAGGAGTATTAATTCGCTATAATATAAACCGCCATATAGTGAAAAATATGGCAGAGGAGGAAAGCTCATGCTATTCGGTCTTAAATTAAAAAATATCTTGTTTATCCTATTAGGCACAGCAATAATGTCATTCGGCCTTGTCAATTTTAATATGCAAAATAAACTCGCCGAAGGTGGATTCACTGGAATTACACTGCTTTTCTATGGGTTGTTCAAATGGGATCCCTCTTATACAAACTTAATCTTAAATATACCTGTGTTTTTAATCGGATGGAAATTGTTAGGAAAAAACACTTTTTTATATACCATTATCGGTACAGTCGGTGTTTCTATCTTTCTTTGGATTTTTCAGCGATTTTCCGTAGATATGCCACTGCAGGATGATTTAACTTTAGCCGCCTTGTTTGCTGGCGTCTTTACAGGGATCGGCTTAGGGATTATTTTCCGTTTTGGCGGTACGACAGGGGGAGTCGACATTATTGCAAGGCTTGTTCAAAAATTTGCAGGCTGGAACATGGGGAAAACAATGTTCTTATTTGATGCATGCGTAATTATATTGTCTCTCACATACATATCTTATAAACAAGCAATGTATACACTAGTAGCTGTTTTTGTCGGCGCAAGAGTGATTGATTTCATGCAGGAAGGCGCATACTCTGCACGTGGTGCGATGATCATATCTGAAAATAACGAGCAGATTGCTGAAAAAATTATGGGGGAAATGGGACGGGGTGTTACCGCCCTTCGCGGATATGGTTCCTACACCAAAAATGAACGTGACGTATTATATTGTGTAGTAGCTAAAAACGAATTAATCCGCCTAAAAAATTTAATTACTTCCGTCGACCCCCATGCATTTATTTCCATTTCGGTTGTACATGATGTCCTCGGTGAAGGGTTTACATTAGATGAAAACAAAATGCCCTTACATGATTAAAAAAAGCAATGTCCTGGACATTGCTTTTTTTAATCATCATTTCTATTCATACCTGTAAAGATGAGTACGAGTCTTAATAATTCAAGAACGGCAACTGCTGCGGCAGCTACATACGTAAGGGCTGCGGCGTTTAAAACCTTCCTTGCCTCCCTTTCTTCCCGATTACCTATTAGACCGAGAGCTACAACCTGATCCATTGCCCGATTTGATGCATTAAATTCAACAGGTAATGTAATGATTTGAAAGAGAACAGCTGCTGCCATAAAAATAATTCCAATTAATAGCATTCCACTTATATGAGCAAGGATGCCAATCATAATCAGAACCCATGAAACATTTGATCCAAAATTCGCAACAGGAACTAATAGATGACGGAACCTTAGAAAAGCATATCCTTCCCCGTCCTGTATGGCATGTCCACATTCATGGGCAGCAACAGCAGCAGATGCAATTGAATGTCCATGATAATTTTCAGGTGATAGGCGGACTGTTTTGGATCTTGGATCATAATGATCACTTAAAAACCCGCGTCCTTCCTCAACTCCTACATTAAATAAACCATTTGCCTGTAAGATTTCCCTAGCAACGTCTGCTCCGCTGCGAAAGCTGGAAGTGGGAACCTGGGAATATTTTGCGAAAGTATTTTTTACTTTCATTTGTGCCCATATAGGGATTAATACGATAATTGCAAAATAAATAAGGTAATACATATTGACCTCCAAATCAGCTCGTAATGTTATTGCGTGCAAGTATTTTGCCGATTAGACGCGTCAATCCTTTTAGTCTCTTGACCGATTTTTTTTCTGATCTTTATCACCCTGGTACTTTCTCCAGCCTACATATGATAATGTCATAATGATAATACTTCCTGTTGAAATGATGACCCACCATAAGGAAGGGTCTGCATCATCCTCTTCCATACTGGCAAAAAGATTTTTTAAATCTGCGTCCAGTGCTATCAGTTCTTGCTGACTTTTTGAATTACTGACGATTTGGGATCGATATTCATTAATAAAATCAATCCGAGCATCCAATCTTTGAATATTTTCTACAGGTACATCAATTTTCATACTAGGATAAATGACATTATATAATGACAAAAAGGTGTTAAAGTTTGTATGAAAATGAGCCGTATCACCATTAGCGGCTGCATCTTTTGCTTGGTTAAAAGCGGTCATGATTTGTTCTTCCATTTCAGTCCATAAAGGTTGATGACTCGTCGCTAATGCATCAATAACAAGACGAAATTTTGTTAGTTTATTGATTCTTTCCTCATATTTCATGCTGGGACTTACCGCTGCCTCCATCGCTTCATCATGAGATGTGTGAACAATTCTAACCTCATCCATTGATAAGGGCCTTGTTGTCCCAGTAACACTGGTAAATTGATCTGAAAAATAATCAAGCAATTTTTTTGCATCTTCATATCTTTGAAACTTCACCATTTGGAGAGCTTCATCAGAGATATTATCCAGCTTCTCCATTGGCGATTGCTGTTCGGCATAAACAGTTATGGGAGTGAGCATAATGATAATTGCTAAAAAAAATAACCATCTGATTTTCAAACCTTGTCCCCCCTTTCATTACTAATAAAATGTATGTAGGGTTGGACAAGGTTAGACCATCTTCAATTATTTATTTTTAGTTTATACCTTTTTGGCCTAATTGCAAAATAATATGCTATACCGAGTGAAAGGATCGAAAGCCAGAACGTAAAATAGCCAATTTGCGGGATATAACGATCAAGCATTTGATAGCTAGGCAGCATGAAAAAGACGTAATCAATGACGTCATTATGGAGTGTCCAAATGGCTGTTACGATTAAATGCCACCATTTAAACCGGTAAAATGGCGCATATAAGATCCCTTGGACGGCCATTGCAAAATGAGAAAAAATCAACATATAACCGATCCAATCAAGTTCTCCCCTGACAAAATAAACTAGAATGTTCATGACAACTGCCCAAATCCCATATTTAAAAAGAGTAACAATGGCAAGAGCTTCAAGTAATGGCCAGTTTTTCCGCAGTAAAAATGCTATGAGGACAAAAACAAAAAATAAACTAGCGGTGGGACTATCAGGGACAAATGCAAGAAATATCGCAGGTGTTTCTTTAAGCTGCCACCCATACCAATAATAACCATAAATAGTGCCTGCAATGTTAACAATAAGTAAAAGCTTTAATATGGATCGATTCGCTAACAGAGGATAAATAAAGCGCACAAGCACACCTCTTTTCATTAAAGATTTTATGAATAAAAAAGCTGACGATCCTTTCGTCAGCTTTTTCATCATTTTTATTTACTACCAAGTCCTGAGATAAATTCAGATAGCTTCTTAAGCTGTTCGTCATCACCTTTAAAGATTCCTGGAGGCATTTTACCGCCTTTACCTTCTTTCGCAATCTTCGCCACTTCATCAGCAGATAAGCCAGTTCCGATTAATGATGGAGCTCCAGCACCACCTTGAAGGTTCTCACCATGGCAGGTTAGACATGTATTATCACTAGCAATTTTATATCCCTCATTGGTTTTATCAATATCGACTTTTTCAACAATTTTACCTTGGCGCTCCGCAGCTGCCCAGTCATGTGTTGCAACTGATTGCCAAGTTAAAAATACGATAGAAGCTAATGCTAAAAGCATGAATGCAGTAGCAAGCGGACGTTTTCTAGCACGACGCTCCGGTCCGCGATCAAGGAACGGTGCTAATAATAAGCCTCCGAAAGCTAGTCCTGGCATGATCATTGCTCCAACTACCGTGTATGGACCCGATGCAAACGAATATTTCAATAATTGATACAAGAATAAGAAATACCAGTCTGGTAATGGAATATAGCCTGTATCAGTTGGATCCGCAATCCTTTCAAGCGGAGCCGGATGTGCAACTGTTAAACATAAATAGCCGACAAGAAATACGGCACCTATCATCCATTCTTTTAAAAGGAAGTTAGGCCAGAATGCCTCTGTTTTACCAGGATATTCTGAGTAATCCTTTGGAAGCATCGTTTTACGTGATTCAGGTGCAGGAACACGTGAATCACCTACGAACTTCATACCTTTACCGCGATGCATTGAGCAATCCCCCTCCTTTTTCCGTAGAGATTTGAATAATTACAGTTTAAAATCGACTTTTATAGCGGTCCGGAAATACCTTGTCTACGAATCATAATGAAGTGCGCTGCCATTAATCCAAATAAAACTGCCGGCAAGAAGAACACGTGGATCGCGAAGAAACGTGTTAATGTTTGAGCACCAACAATGTGTTCATGACCTGCAAGTAATACCTTTACATAGCTGCCAATGAATGGGGTGGCCTCAGCAATTTGCAGACCAACTTTTGTTGCAAACAGCGCTTTCATGTCCCAAGGTAATAAATAACCTGTAAAACCTAAGCCTAACATGACGAAGAAAATCAAGACTCCGACAATCCAGTTCAATTCACGAGGTTTTTTATAAGCACCTTGGAAAAAGACGCGTAATGTATGTAAGAACATCATTACAAGTACTAAACTTGCACCCCAATGATGCATACCACGTACGATTTGTCCAAAAGCAACTTCATTTTGAAGATAATAAACAGATTCCCATGCGTTTTTAATATCCGGTACATAGTACATCGTTAAAAACATACCGGAAAGAATTTGAATGACTGTTACGAAGAATGTCAGACCGCCAAAGCAGTATACAAACGCGGAAAAATGATGCGCCGGGTTAACATGCTCAGGTACTTCATGGTCTGCAATATCGCGCCACAAAGGCGTAATATCTAAACGTTCATCTACCCAGTCGTAAATTTTGTTTAACAATGATTACGCCTCCTTCCGTGGTTTAGCTTTTCCTAAATAAAGATAACCGTCTTTTTCCTTGTATGGATATACATCAAGCGGTGCCAGTGGTGGTGTACCCTTAACATTTGTTCCATCCTTCGTATAACGGCCATAATGGCATGGACAGAAGAATTGCTCCGGGTGTTCTTTGTCAGAATTCCAGTTAACTGTACATCCTAAATGTTTACAAACAGGCGATAAAGCTACAATTTTATCTGATCCCTTTTCCCGATAAACCCAGGCAGATTCTGTTACATCCGACTCATACCACGCATCTTTTTGCTTATAGGTAAAGTCAACACGAACCGGTTCGTCTGTTAATTCAGAAACCTTTTGTTTTGTAGCAATAAAATCCCCACCAGCCTCTGCCTTTAATACAGGATCCACCGCAAAACGTACCATTGGCATCAACATACCGGCCGCCATAAAGCCGCCTACACCTGTTAATGTGTAGCTTAAAAATTGACGTCTTGAAACGCGCTCTTTACTCATGCTTATCCCCCCTCTATTCACGAAGTTAAGTCCAACGGACAATAATTAAACACATATAAAACTAGGACATAACAATGATATATCAATCTGCAAGTAAGGTCAATATCATACTATTTTAAAAACATATAATCTGGTGAGTTTTACTCATTTTCATGCCATTGTTGCGTGAAGAGGTTTAGCAGCTGCTTTACTTGGCTATCGATCATCTCTATTTTTTGGGAATCGCTGATATGCTCAAGCGGAAGGGAAGGCAGCCAAATTAACGACCCGCCAAGCTTCTCTTCATGCATACGCCAATCAAGCTCAGAAGTTATGTAAAATACGTGCTTAAACTCACTTTTCGCAATATTTTCCTCCCATTTTACCAAATCGCTCAAAACTTTTTCACTTTTTTCATCTTTCAGATATGTAAATGGAGGAAATAATAATATTCGTCCTGTAAACTGCCTTTCTAAATGACCCGTTAATAGTGTGATAAATTCGGCCGTTGCAGCTGATTGTTTTATTTCACCCCCGACTGATACCGAATATAAAGGTAGAACAGCTGTATCCACATACTCCTTTGCATTTAAGTATGTCTCTATATCTTGAGGAATCCACTTCATTTTATGCACCAATCCTTTTAATTTCACTATGTCAATAATATCATTATCTCCTAAAATAATAAAAGGTAAAGTAAAATATTAACAAGGATTCCTTCTGGATATTAATATCTGTTGAAAAAAAAACAAAAGGAAGCCTGCTTATCGCAAACTTCCTCTTTGTTCAGCCACTCTTAGTTTATTTAATTGTTCAGTTAACATCTGAAATGCTTCACGATTTTGTTGATCAAGAGCTTCATCGATTAATTGCAGTAATTTTTCGCGTTGAAACCGTTCAATACTATCTTGTAACAATTGTTCTGCAATGATGCTGTCCTTTTCATTGACTTGTAAATGTTTTGGAACGAATGGATTTTCTTCCAGAACAGCCGCATACTGGTGCGCCTGATTAGAGGCATGAAAATTTAATTGAATAAAGATTTCCTCGTCTCGATTTAGCCGAATATCATGAAAGGATTTTTCGGCATCAGTCGTCATGACATTTTCTTTATAAAAACGAAATGGTACTTTATCCACACAATGTGTCGACATAATCAACCCTCGTGGACAATACTGTGCTTGCTCAACAAAATGAACCTTTTCCATTAATTGATCGTGGCTCATCAAATAGTTGAGAATCCAAACACACTCTCTTCTTTTTAATTGATAATGATTTAAAAACCAGCGAATAAAGTCCTTCTTCTCGTTGACAGAAACAGGGGTTGCCATGATAGTTTCCCTCCTCTGCATAATCAGCTTTTTTTATTCTAATTATTCAGTTATGCGTTCAAGCAAATCCAAATACTCGACGTTTGTTGGATCTTCAATTAGCAGCTGTTTAAAAATTTCGGCGGCTCGGTCGTTTTTTCCTTCCTCAATTAGAAAATATCCGTAATCATGTAAAAATGCTTCATTATTCTTATAAAAAGTATATGCACTTTCATATTTGTCTAATGCGTAAGAAAATTCTTCAAGTTTATCGTATGCAAGGGCCGAATCCCATAGTATCTGCGGTTCTTCATCTTCCGAAATATCTAACTGGGAAATTAACTCAATAACATCCTCAAACCTTTCTTGCTGGAAAAAGAGCTTATTTAACGTAAGCGCAGCTTCGGTAAAACCGGGATCTAAGGCAATTGCCTCACGAAAAAACTGTTCTGCCTCTTCACCCTTTCCGAGCTTTAACGCCATTTTCCCGCCATAGAAAAATAGTTCTTTATTAAATTCATCCTGTTTAATGCCTTCTTTAATAGAGTGTAAACTATTATCGAGTTCTTCTTCGCATTCATACGCTTTAGCGAGATGTAAATAAAGTGAATGATATTCTGGGTCAAGCCCTTTTAATTCATTGAATTTTTCAATCGCTGTCCGATTATATCCTGCTTGAAGTGCTGTAAAAGCATAGCCGAAAAGTGTATTAATCTCTAATTTTTCATCCAGTGCCTTATCATAATAGGAAAGAGCCTCTTCAAATGCTCCGGAGGCACTTAAAAGGTCTGCAATCCGTCCATGTATATTGGCACCAGCAATTTCGTTTTCTTCTTTTAATACCATTTCATACGCATTCATTGCCTTTATTATTTCACCTTGCTCACTATAAAGTTCGCCTAATGCAAAATCAATAATGGCCTCATCCGGCAATAATTTTTTTGCTTTCAAAAGCTTTCTTTCACATACTTCATAAAGGCCCTGAACTTGATAGAGATCTGCTAACAACAGCAAAGACTGTCCAAAATGAACATCCTGTTCCGATATTTTTTCCAAAACAAGGATCGCTTCCTCTTCTTCTCCGGCTTCCACTAGAATTTCACCAAGCAAAACAAGAAGTTCTCCCTCTTCTGGATAAATTTCTAAAAGGTTTTCTACGAGTGCCTTTGCTTCCTCCAAAAACCCATATTGATACATTTCTTCTCCAAGGAGAAATTTTTCTTCGTGGCTGCCGTTTTTTAATACAACATTATATTCAATCAAGGCCTCTTTATGTTGACCGTTTTCTAGCATGGTAATAATTTTATTAACTCGATCCATTGGCATTTACCTCTTCCCTAGAATTACAAAGAAAAAAAAGATGGGGTTATCACCTTAACATGTTCTCCATTTCCAGGTTTAAATAAAACTTTGTTACCTGAGCGGACAACCTTTCCTTTGTGAACTGTAACTACTAGTCTATCACTATGATAATGAAATAAACCTGCTTCATCAACCTTCTTGATTTCTCTTCCCTTTACATATAAATTATAACTTAATTCGGTACCGTTCATAAGGCTCCCTTTTTGCGGGTATAAACCGATTTTATTTAAAACTGGAATAGACAATGGTTGGTTTTCTTCAACTACCTCGTATAACGCCGGGATTTTTTCTCTTAACATGATATCTTTCCATTTCGACATTACCGCCATCGCCTCCTTCTTTTGTGAAGAAGAAATTATTGGAATAAATGGACTGTTGAACGGAAACATTGCTTCCCTAATCCATCCCCAAGGTATTTTCTCTAACTCTTCCGGCTCTTGAACCTCAACAAAGATGGCTGGTATCTTTTCCTTTTTGCAGCTTCTAATAAAGGATGGGGTAATTAAACGTACTGGTATTTTAACTCCAATAATAAAGTCAATCGGACTGCTTATTAATGCCGTTTTCGCCTTTTTTATTTTTTCAGTTAGTTCATTTTCGTAAAATAAGTCAACATACGTAAACAAAGTGGTACATCCTTTTAACAAAAATTGTTCAATTAAACACGTCTTTAAATCTTGAAATGAACCTTGATGTGGAATATTAGAACCTAAAAGGATATAAGACGGGGTCATAATATACGGGTCAGAGTTCATTTTTATTAATTGATACCGCTTGAACTCTGTTTGTTTGGCCATTATTCGGTCTTCATTAATTAATAACGAACATGTTTGCAGCTCTTTGTCTTTAAGAATATTGGCATTTTCTATGATATACATCGTCCTTACCACCCATTTCATTTCTTTAAGACAAGCTATGCAGACATTCTGAAAACTATGACATTCAACCAACATCAAATTATTTTTAAAATAGGCCACCCTGAAAATTAGAAAAGCTGCAATAACATGCAGCTTTCAGTGAATTAAGCTATTTAAATGGGCAAAGAAATTTGGATAAGAAACAGAAATAGCTTCAGATTGCTCTAGGTCTACATTTTCTGAACATAAAAGTGCTGCTATTGAGAGCATCATACCAATTCGATGGTCCCCATGACTTGAAACTCTTCCACCTTTTAAATTGGTTTTTCCATAGATGATCATTCCATCTTCAGTCGCTTCAATCGAAGCCCCCAATTTTTTTAATTCTTGGACAACAGTGTCAATCCGGTTGGTTTCCTTAACCTTTAATTCTTCAGCATCTTTAATTATTGTTGTTCCTTCTGCCTGTGTAGCCATAAGGGCAATTATCGGAATCTCATCAATTAGTTTTGGGATTAAATTCCCTTCAATAACGGTTCCTGTAAGATTAGATGTCTTTATGATAAGATCGCCTGCTGGTTCGAAAGAGTTATCATCCATTTGAACAACCTCTAAGTCTGCACCCATCATCTTCATTACCTCAATGATTCCCGTTCTAGTTGGATTTAGCCCGACATTTTTTAAAACAATTTCACTTTCAGGAATAATTGCCCCGGCAGCTAGGAAAAATGCAGCCGATGATATATCTCCGGGAATATGAATTGTCGAAGCTGTCAGTTTTTGTCCGCCTTTGACAGTGATCACCTTGTTGTCTTTGTTAATTTCACCGCCAAAATGCCGAATCATTCTTTCCGAATGATCACGGGTTTCAGCTGGTTCGATAATGGTACTTTCTCCTTCTGCTTGCAATCCTGCTAAAATTAATGCTGACTTTACCTGTGCACTAGCCACCGGAAGCTCGTAATGGATAGGATTTAACAGCCCTCCACGGATTGAAATGGGAGTGAAGGCACCGTTTTTTCGACCATCAAGCCTTGTACCCATTTTGTTTAAAGGACCCGTAACCCTTGTCATTGGTCTTTTTCCGATTGACTCATCACCCACTAGAGAGGAGTAAAATGGTCTTCCAGCCAATATCCCCATTAATAAACGAATTGTTGTCCCGGAATTGCCAACATCCAATACTTCATCAGGTTCTGTTAATCCCTCAAAACCTTTACCGATAATACGAAGTTGATTGTCAGATTCCTCGATTGTTACCCCGAGCTTTCGAAAGCACGATATCGTACTTAAACAATCATCCCCAGGTAAAAAATTTGTAACCATTGTTTCTCCATGGGCAATGGATCCAAACATGACGGATCTATGCGAGATGGATTTATCACCTGGGATAGTAACCTCACCGAATAAACAATCTATATTAGTCTTCAGTTTTAATAACGCCATTAAAAATCACCTTTTTAAAATCATTTTAAGAACCAATAGAAGTGGCATAGCTCGAATAACTGTCAATACATCGTTCTGCCTTTTGCCTATCTTCTTCTGTTTGAAAGCTAATGACTAAAATTCCATTTATATCTTCACGTGTTTCAAGGATGCGAATATTTGTGATGCTGATTTTTTCCTTCGCTAAATAACCGGTTATTTCTGAAATCACACCAGGATAGTCGGGCACATCTACATACAAGTCATAAAATGCTGGAATTGCTCCTTTTTCTTTCTGTGGCAAACCATCGCGAAATTGTTTTGCCTTTTTAAAATAATCAAAAATAGCGGCACTATTTTCCTTTTCAAGTAAAGTTTTAATCCCATTCATTTCATCTTGCCACTGGTTAAGCAGTTCAATTAATATCTCACGGTTGTGCAGCAAAATATCTTTCCACATTGAAGGACTGCTTGAAGCAATACGTGTAATATCCCTAAATCCACCTGCTGCGAGTCGGGGAATAAGACTTTCTGCCTCTGATAGTTTTTCAGTTTGCCGGACAATCGAGGCTGCAATAATATGTGGAAAATGACTGACAATCCCTGTGAGATAGTCATGATTTCCTGGTGTGATGGTTAAAAATTTGGCATTTGTTCCAACTAACCATTCTTTCAATATTTTAAGTTTTGTAGCCTCTATATGTTCTTCAGGCGTTAACAGGTAAAATGCATTTTCAAATAAAATTTCTTTAGCTGCAGAAACACCGCTTTTATGTGACCCTGCCATAGGATGTCCGCCTATAAACGTAATACCCTTCTGCTTTAAGCTGGTGGCACTTTCGACAATTCTGCTCTTGGTACTACCTGTATCTGTCACGATTACCTCTGGATTCAGCGGAAGTTCAGCCAACAGCTGGATAATTTCCTTCGTTTCATTTACAGGTGCTGCAATAATAATTAATTCCGCACCGACAGCACCATCATAAATATTTTCTGCTGTTACATCAATGACTCCCAGCATTTTCGCAAGTCTTGCCTGCTCAGTATTTATATCAAATCCTACTATTACGGCTTCATTATGTTCCTTCTTGATACATAATGCTAAGGAACCACCAATTAATCCTAAGCCAATTACAAAAACCCGGCCTTTCAATTTAAATCCCCCTAATTAGACAGAACTGCTCTCCTCAGTTCGCTTCTAGAAATTCGCTCAATGCCTTAAGGACACCTTCATTTTGTTCAGAAGAGCCAACCGTAATTCTTACCGCAGTCGGGAAACCAAGAGCTTTTCCGGAGCGTACGATATATCCTCGCGCTTGTAAATATTGAAATATCTCATCCCCATCAACTTTAAAATCAATTAAAATAAAATTAGTCTGGGTAGGGTAAAATTCAAGCTGATGCTGCTCACAGAATTCATAAAACTGCATCAGTCCCTGCCGATTTTTTTCTTTACAAGCTTCGATAAATTCCTGATCGTTGATCGCTTTACTTGCTACTAACTGACCTAAAGAATTCACATTAAACGGTTCTCTTGCAGGTTCAAGCGCTTTGATAATTGCGCGGTTGGCCACCCCATATCCTACCCGTAATGCAGCAAGTCCATATATTTTAGAAAATGTTCTAAGTACAATAAGGTTTTCATACTTACGTGTTAGACTGATGGAATCATAGTAATCTTCAGCGACTACATATTCATAGTATGCTTCATCAAGTACGACGAGGATATGTGATGGCACCTTTTCTAAAAAGGGAATTAATTTATTTTCCGGTATATATGTACCAGTAGGATTATTAGGACTACACACCCAAATGATATTCGTGGTCTCGTCAATCGCCTCAAGCATTGACTCTAAATTATGGTCTCCGTTGACAAGTGGGATCTCCTTAATGATTGCCCCTTCAATTACGGCATTGTGCTTGTATTGTGAAAATGTCGGGGTTGCCATAATGGTACTAGCCATCGGGTGCAGAAGCGCTCTTGATATAATTTGGATTAGATTATCTGAGCCATTCCCTAATATTAACTCGTCCTCATCAACCTGCAAAAATGTAGCAAGTGTCTCTCTTAAATGTGTGGCATAGCCATCCGGATAAAGAGCCAAACTTGTTTGATAGGATTGGAGAGCTGAGAGTGCCTGTTCGGAGCATCCAAACGGATTTTCATTTGATGCGAGCTTAACAATCCGATCCAATTTAAATTGTTTTTTGACAGCTTCAATTGATTTTCCTGGTTGATAGGGTGTCAGTGTTAATAACTGCTCTTTCCATCTCATTTTCCTCACTCCAGTCGTTCTGATTGTCATACCTTTTTTGGATTCAAATATTTTTATATTATACCAAACTACTGCCAAGGTCTGGTCTTAACACCTTCGCTTCTTTTAAGTATACATGAATGATTTCTTCCTGGGGCAGGTTTGTATTCACATGCATCATAACTCTAATACACATTTCCAAAGAATTAGGAACAGGTAATTCCCTCATACACATGACAGGTACATACGTCCATCCTGCAAATTTCCGCAATGCCTTTGCCGGAAAGGCGGCATTAATATCTTCTGTGGTTGAAATTAATACGGAGGCAACAGAATTAGGTTGAATTTGATTAACCTCAATTAATTTTGCCAAAAGCTCCTCTGTGGCAGAGACAATGGCTTCTTCACTATTTGTGCTAACCGTTGTTGCCCCCCTCACCCCTCTAATCATGATCAATCCCCCTTGTATTAAAAACTTTTAAGCTCTTTTAGTAATACGGATTCGTTTATTTTCTGAAGTCTTGGCTGTCCCACTTTATCAAGTAACACAAATCGAATAGACTCGCCGACTGATTTCTTATCCTGTTTCATTTTGCCAATCAGGCTCTCAAATGATAGCTGTTCAGGTATGTTTGTTTCATAACCTAATGTTGTCACCCAATCGATAAATTCGTTTAAATGAAACGATAGTCCCAGAAGTTCTTTACTTAACTTTAAAGCGAAAATCATCCCAATCATAACCGCTTCACCATGGGTGAAATTCCCATAGCCCAATTCTGATTCAATTGCATGTCCAAGCGTATGTCCTAAATTTAAATAAGCACGGATTCCGATTTCTCTTTCATCCTGTGAAACAAAATTGTTTTTAATTCTTATACCTTTTATCAAAGAATCCGATAATTGCTCTAATGTTAAACAATTCAGATCATGAACATTTGCCCTCAACCAATGATAAAAATTAGGGTCGGCAATTAATGCATGTTTAATAACCTCAGCAAACCCTGAACGAATTTCTTGGATTGGCAGCGTTTTTAACAGTTCTAGATCATAAAATACAGCTTCCGGCTGATAAAAAGCCCCAATCATATTCTTCCCAAGTGGGTGGTTGATGGCAACTTTACCTCCAACAGCACTATCATGGGCTAGGATTGTCGTGGGAACTTGAATAAAAGGAATTCCTCGCATAAAGGAAGCTGCAACAAAGCCCGACAAATCCCCCACCGCGCCGCCGCCAAATGAAAGAATGACAGAATGCCGATCCAAACGGTTCTCAAGTGCTGATGATAGGGCCTCATAAAACACATCAAAGGTTTTTGCCTTTTCACCGCTAGGTGCTGTAAAAACAATGGGATTCCACGGTTTTAGAACGAGAAGCAATTTGTTGAGATGAAGCTTAGCAACCGTTTCATCTGTAATAATTAATATTCTTGTGAGATTGGTAAAATGATTGGTTAAAAAAGTGCCAAGTTCATTTCTGACCCCTTCGCCTACAAAGACAGTATAATTTTTTGACTCTGTTTGGATTTGTACGGATTCCATTAAAACTCCCTCGCATATTCCCGCTGTCTATTTATTTCATCGGCAAAGGTTTCAAAGCGGTCACTGTAAAATTGTTCTACAAGTGCGCTCGCAAGCTCCCAAGCAACGACATTCTCGGCAACAACTGCTGCTGCAGGTACAGCACAGCTGTCAGATCGTTCCACGCTCGCAGCAAACGGCTCTTTCGTATCGATATCAACACTCATTAATGGTTTGTAAAGTGTTGGAATTGGTTTCATCACGCCTCTGACTACAATTGGCATCCCCGTCGTCATTCCGCCTTCAAACCCACCCAGACGGTTTGTCTTGCGGTAATACCCTCTCTCCTTGTCCCAGGCTATCTCATCATGTACTTCACTTCCAGGCTTCCTTGCCGCTTCAAAACCAATGCCAATTTCTACACCTTTAAATGCGTTTATGCTCATTATGGCCGCTGCTAATTTCCCATCTAATTTACGATCGTAATGGACGTAGCTACCCACACCAGCTGGCATTCCTGACGCAATAACCTCAACTACTCCGCCAATTGAGTCACCATTTTTCTTTGCTTCATCAATCACGTTCATCATTTCCTGCTCTACATTTGGGTCTGCCACCCTTACAGGAGAATTTTCTGTCCGTTCCTTTAAGACCTCTACCGTTAGGGAAGGGTCTAGATTGGCTTTAATTCCGCCAATTTCTACTACATGTGAAACTATTTCAATACCAACTAGAGATAAGAGCTTTTTGGCAACAGCACCAGCTGCCACTCTAACGGTTGTCTCTCGTGCTGAAGAGCGTTCTAGAACGTTTCTCATATCCCTGTGTCCATATTTAATGGCACCATTTAAATCGGCGTGTCCTGGTCTTGCTCGTGTTACCTTGCGTTTTATTTCTTCTTCTAGTGATTCCTCTATCGCTTCAATACCCATAATTTTTGTCCAATGCTTCCAGTCATTGTTTTTTACTACTAGGGCAATGGGCGACCCAAGTGTTTTCCCATGACGAACACCTGATACAATTTCTGCCGTATCTTTCTCGATTTGCATGCGCCTTCCTCGGCCATGGCCTTTTTGACGTCTAGCAAGCTCTTCATTTATTTCCGCAGCCTCCAGCGGCATACCCGCCGGCAGGCCTTCTAAAATTGTTGTCAGCTGCGGACCATGGGACTCTCCAGCTGTTAAATATCTCATTCCCATCTTCTTTCCCCCTTCAACTCATTAAAGAATTATGTATCAATATATCATATCACGCGCAATAAACATAGTATAATAATTCAGAAAATAGCATGTAAATTTTTGAATTCAATTACAAAAAAAGGCACTTGTATAGTAACATACAAGTGCCTTTTTTGTATAAGAAAGGGTAAATTTAGAACACGAGAAATATCCAGCTCCAGCGCCTAGGGGCTCGGGATCATAAGCCTCTATCAAGGAGCTTGTGCTTTTCTCTAATAAATCCATTCGTTTACTAATTTAGCATACTCAACTACACCAGAATCTTTAAAAAACAAGCCGATTTCCCGCTCTGCACTTGCAGGTGAATCAGAACCATGAATGACATTTTTTCCGACGGTTAAGCCAAAATCACCACGAATCGTACCAGGTGCAGCATCCTTTGGATTGGTAGAGCCCATCATTTGCCTAGCAGTTGCGATGACATTTTCTCCTTGCCATACCATTGCAAAAACAGGGCCGGAAGTAATGAAATCTACTAATTCACCAAAGAATGGTCGTTCCTTGTGCTCTCCATAATGTTCTTCAGCAAGTTCAGTTGGAATGCTCATTAATTTAGCCCCAACCAATTGAAAACCCTTTCTTTCAAATCGCGCAACGATTTCTCCAATTAAATTACGCTGTACGCCGTCCGGCTTTACCATTAAAAAAGTTTTTTCCATGAATTCCACTCCTATATGATTATGTATAATTGATTGTATCTTGAGAACAATCCATGGAAAATGGTATCACTTTTTCGAATATTTAGCAACATAGAAAAGTGTATGCTTCCTGTTCGAATGTTCAATGACATATGTAAGCTAGAATTTTCGTCTGCCAATATATTTTGCAATATCTCTAAGTGTTTTTCGGGCTTTATTATCTGGTAATTCTTCTAGTACAGCTAATGCTTTATCTAAATAGCGATCACTCAAAGCAAACGACTTTTCAATTGCACCTGACTGTTTGATTAGGGATGTTATGTTTAATATATCCTCAGGAGCCATATTCTCGTGAACCTTTTCAATTTCCATTCGAATTTCGTCATTTTCCATTGCATAAAGGGCTGGAGCCGTAATATTCCCTTGCAAAAGATCACTTCCTGCAGGCTTCCCAAGCTCCTTCTCGGTAGAGGTGAAATCCAAAATATCGTCGATAATTTGATAGGACATTCCCACAAAATACCCAAAACGGAAAAGCTTCTTATGGAAGGATTCTTCTACCCCGGCCGCAATTGCTCCTAATTGGCAACTGACAGCAATTAACAGTGCTGTTTTTCTTTTAATTCTACGAAGATAATCCCGAAGGCTTTGATTAAAACGGTATTTGTCTTTTATCTGCTGAATTTCTCCTATTGTTACTTCAACAATTGTATTTGCAAGAATTTTATGAGCAGCAGGTTTTTCAATATTAGTCATTAGTTCAAGTGCCAAGGCAAAAACAAAGTCACCGGTATACATAGCGATTTTATTATTCCATTTTGATTTCACTGTCGGCTGGCCTCTGCGAAGATCTGCATCATCAATTACATCATCATGGACAAGGGATGCCATATGAATAAGTTCGAGGGCAACGGCAACATTTTTCATCACATGTATATCATAATGACCGAATTTACCTGCAAGCAAAACAAAAACAGGACGAATTCTTTTTCCTCCGGCTTGTAATGTATGCATCGATGCTTGTTTCAAAAGAAGAGACTTAGGTTGGATTGTCTCTTCCAACGCTTTTTCGATTATGTTAATATCCGAATTCAAAAATGAATACGTCATTTTTAATTTCATTTGTATTCACCCAGCTTTTCATCCTGTCTTCAATTTCATGTATTAATTTTTTTGCCAAAATGAGCGGCGGCAGCACCACCACTATACGATTTGAACTTCACATCTTTGAAGCCGGCTTGTTCAAACATTTTGGCAAGCTCCCTCATTCCCGGAAAATCACGTGCTGATTCATGGAGCCAAGCATATTCACTATAGCTCTTTGCTAGCAATTTTCCAAACAACGGCATAATAAAACGGAAGTAAAAATAATAAATCTGTTTATACCCGATTAAGGTGGGTTGTGATGTATCAAGACAAACAGCAATACCACCAGGCTTTACTACCCGATTCATTTCTTTCAATACCTCCATGTAATCGGGGACATTCCTTAAGCCAAAGCCAATGGTAACATAATCAAAGCTATTATCAGGAAAGGGAAGTTCCATGGCATTGCCGTGAATTAATTTAACCTGCTGAAGACCCAAGTCTTTAACCTTTTCAATTCCGACATTCAACATATTCTGGCTAAAATCTAACCCTGTCACTTCACCTGTTGAACCTACTGCTTCAGCTAAGGCAATGGTCCAATCGGCCGTTCCGCAGCATACGTCGAGAGCTTTTAAACCATGCTGAACATTCATTCTTTTCATGGTGTCCTTTCGCCACTTGATGTGCTGCTGAAAACTAATAACTGAGTTCATTTTATCATAGTTATCAGAAATCTTTTCAAACACATTATGAACGCGCTGTTCTTTCGATTGCTGCATACTTTTACCCTTCTTCCACAAAAGTTTTAGCACTTGGCTGGTGTTGATTCAACAACAACGTAATCCTTCTTTCAAGTAAGTCATTTAAGTAAGGCAGCTGTTTTACTCCCTTTTCAATAACATTTTTTGAAAGGTCTAGATAGTGGTCGCAAATCTGTAATAAATGATTTTGTTGTTCACCTGTAAATTCTTCCAATGCTGCTTCATTTCCAGGAAAGAGAATAGTCTTCATGGATTCAAATAATACGGAGCTTTCTGAATGAAAATACTGTTTTTTTTCATTCAGTAATCGTTTAAACAATAACAAATGTGCAATGAAATCATTCCATAAATCTACTTTAAAATAATCAGAGAGCTTTGTAAGTAACGAACTTTCAATTCTCTTAATACTAATCATCAGTTTTTCTATTCCCTCAAGTTTACTTTGGTAAATAAAAATCTTATTTTCGTTGACTTCTTTTACCCCTTTTGAGAGTGATTTAATCATCATAATATCTTCTGAATCAGCAAGGTGTTTATAATATAAGCCGCTAAAATAATCTCCGGCTAGAACTGTTAATTGTCGATTTTTTTCATCTTTTGATGCATCGGAAATATGTTCATGGGTATCAAGGGCAATTTGTATTAACATGGTTGACATTGCATAGTTCTGGATATTATCAAAAGACAATTCGAGTCGATCCATTATTGAGATGAGGATAAGAAGCTTATCTTCGTCAATGATTGGGGTTTCAATATATTCGAGCAAATATGATTCAAAAACCTTTTTCTCAATCTGTTCCTTAATTATTGTAAATTTTTGTCGAATATCCAGCACTCTAATCACCCTTGCTTCCCCGAAGTAATATCCTTATGTATCTTTATCTTTTGGAAAGAAAAATCCATGCCCATGCAATAAAGAAAATCACAAACATTTTTTTATAACACAAGGCAGACACCATTATATCATAAAAGGCATCATATGGGCAGAATTTCACAAAATAATCATCACTATCCGATTTTGACTTATTTTGCTGATAAAGAAAGCCCTTATTATTTCTTCACTTCACTTTCTACTTCACCAAATTGGGTGAGAATCCTTGCGTCTCCTCTAATTTTGATTGCTGAAGTATGCTCCGTAAATTGAGCAATTAGTACCTCGCCCTTATCAAGCTTTTCTGAATGGTGGAATCTGGTATCCGTACCTCTAGTTAAGCCGATTACACTGACACCATCTTCAATGGCTTTTATAACCACATAATCGTTATTTTGTTGATTGCGTTTTTCCAATTTTATCACCCCAAATATGTTAGAAATAATCGACACAACTATTTTATTAAGGAAAGCACTTCAGATCGAGCAATTGCATCATCTGCAAAAACGCCGCGAACAGCAGTAGTAACTGTTTTTGAGCCCGGTTTTTTTACACCGCGCATCGTCATGCACATATGCTCTGCTTCGACCACGATCATTACTCCATGGGGCTCAAGATGCTCCATCATGCTATCTGCGATGGTCGAGGTAATCCGTTCTTGAAGCTGTGGACGTTTGGCCACAGCTTCAACAGCTCGCGCTAATTTACTTAAGCCCGTGACACGGCCGTTTTGTGGAATATATGCCACATGTGCTTTCCCAAAGAATGGGACGAGATGATGTTCACACATCGAATAAAAAGGAATATCTTTCACCAACACTAACTCTTCATGGTCCTCACTAAAAATAGTTTCAAAATGCTGCTTTGGATCCTCATTTAAGCCGCTAAACACTTCCTCATACATTTTTGCCACTCTTTTTGGCGTGTCAAGCAGGCCTTCACGATTTGGGTCTTCACCGATTGCTTCTAATATTAAACGCACCGCCTCTTCAATTTGGGCACGGTTCACTTCTGACATACTAAATACCTCCTAGAGTATACCTATCAAGTATAGACAACAAATACATATTAGCATAATCTTTTCTTTACAGGCAAAAAACAAAATATTTTCAAAAGAAAAAGGCCATGGGATTTTCCCATGACCTTTTTGCTTTAGCAAACGCTTAAAGCAATAATTTATGTAATTATTTTACTGCGTCTTTAAGCGCTTTTCCTGGTTTGAAAGCTGGAACCTTGCTTGCAGCGATTTCAATTTCATCACCTGTTTGAGGGTTACGTCCTTTACGTGCTGCACGCTCGCGTACTTCAAAGTTTCCAAAACCGATTAATTGTACTTTATCACCATTTTTTAAAGCATCTAAAATCGCATCAAAAACAGCATCAACTGCTTTTGTAGCGTCCTTTTTTGAAAGCTCGCTAGCTTCAGCAACTGCATTAATAAGTTCTGTCTTGTTCATGCCATTCACCTCCTCCCAAAGAA
>Ga0213826_1000312_pt1 | contig 31694 bp, 29 predicted proteins | sample MC6MC0899MG_FD_180668 | JGI IMG/M metagenome (GOLD analysis project Ga0213826, IMG submission 180668) | Enriched soil aggregate microbial communities from Iowa State University, Ames, United States - MC6-MC0899-MG | ecosystem: Environmental > Terrestrial > Soil > Unclassified | place: USA: Iowa...
GCCACCGCAGATGAGAATGTTGGAAGTACTCAAGGAACAAACTCCAAGTGCGACACATCGCAGAGTAAAGGGGGCATCACAGAGGGGACAGCCGGTTGCTTCAAGCCCAGCTGATCTTGCTTCGCGGTGCCTGCGAGTGGTACCAGACGATCGCGAACGCGGCCGGGACGCGTACCACCTCAATACGCTGGTGGCACCCGAAACGCTGCGTCGCCGTGGTTAACTGTGCAGTCACTGTGCTGCCTCCAGTGCCTTCAGAAAGCGCGCCCCACGGTCCGTCCAATCGAAGCATCCCTCGGCACCCTCATAAGCGTGGTTCTGCAGGCTGTTGAGATAGTCGAAATCGTCAATGCGTTCGCAAACCCCCTGTGCCAGTGCCGCCAAGTCGTTGAACTCGGCGAATGCGCTGGGCGCGCTCACTCCCAGGCCGGAAACGGCGCCCTTCATGGCAAACATCGGCAGACGGTTGAAGACATAGGTCAGCAGGCGCACCTTGAACCCGCCGCCGAGGAAGTCCGCGACCACACTTGCCCGACAGGTCGCTAGGAACGCGTCGATGTCATCGACAAAGCCCATGAAACGCACGGTCGGGTAGCGGCTGGACAGCGTGTCGCCGAGTGCATCATCGATCGGCCCAACTACGGCCATCTCGACACCTGATCGATGGAAGACGGGCGCTGCATGCTCCAGCCAGCGCTCCAGAATCACCTGCTTCTGGCGGGATTCACGCCCGCCTAGGACGACGACACGTCGAGGAACCGAGGCATCGATCCGGCGTTGAAGCGTGCTGCTGCCCTGGTACCCCGGCGTCAAGGTGACGTACTGCAGACTTGGCAACTGAGCCTTGTAGAGTGCGGCGTCATCGGGATTGATCAGTGACAGGAGGTCCACCGATCGCACTAGGTCAAGCTCGGCCTTGCCCACCTTGATGCCATCCAGTTTCAGCGCAAGGCGTAGCAGCGGATTACCACCATACGCTGCGTACTTCTCAACGCGCACCGAGGCTTCGTGTTCATGGGAGATGTAGGAGATGCGCGTTGCGGGACGACCGGCGCGGTACGCCAGCACCCGCGGTAGAACATGGTAGGAGCCAATGTGATCGATGACGATCGCATCCCACTCTTCCTGAAGGACCAGTGCCACGGCTCTAGTGTAAGCAGTGGTTTGTCCGCGCCAGGCAATGTTGGGCAGGCGGGTGGCGACCGATCCCATGCGTCCCTTGCGCGGAGCGCCTGCGACGATCCAGCGCACACCATCTTTGTTGACCGGACCATCAGGCTGCACGCCATTGGTGGCAACCACTGCGGTCACGTCTGCGACGTGGGCAAATGAGGTGGCCAGTCCCCTGGAATAGCTCATGTCGCCGCCACGTGCCGGTGCGTACGGAAAGAGGCGGCTGAGGATGAGAATGCGCTTACGGCGAACGGACGACATCGTGTTGTTCCTTGGTGCATATGGGGGCTGGAGCCGAACTGGTCACGTCCCAGTCCAACTCGGCGGTGCCGCTGGGCTCCAGTGTGATCAGCCATCCTTGCCGAGCCTGCAAGTAGTGGCTTGCCCAGGAAGACGCGCAGAGATCTGCCACGCGCCCCTTGCGAATCACCATATCCACGATGATTCCGTCCTGTGCGAACTGCAAATGGTTCCCTTCGCACGAGACCACTTTCCAATCGGCGGAGATGAGCAGGTTGGTGCGCGGTCGGGGAAGATTCCCGTACCAGCGGTCGCTCACATGCAGGCAACCGTTCCGCAGCGTTATACTTCGGTCCGCGGTGCCACGTTTGAGATTCAGCGCCCCGGACACGCGATATCCGCCCTCGACCGGGCCACACTCGGTCAGCTGCGCCTTGCTCATACGGCCTACTTTGAAACAGCCGCTGTACTCGACTGGCTCGACCTCTCGCCAGCCTGGCCCGTTGTGGCTTGCAGCCGAGCGTTCGAAGCGTCTGCGCTCGCCTGTGGAGTACTGATATGTGCCCGGATCCACGATGAACCTTCTGCCGTGCAGGTCGATCTCCACCGCCAGGAAGTCGGCGTGGCCGTGCCCGGGATTCCAGTACGGGCCAATCGCACCGGCATCAAACAAGGCGAAACACGTTTCATCCTGCAGGCGGGCATAACCGGCATGCCGCAGCACTTCAAGCGTCTCCATTGAAGCGGGCTCCATGAGTGCACTGACTGGAGGTACCTCTCCGAACCAACTGTCGTTGAACAGTGCAATCTCGCCATCCGGATGCGACATCACCGCCCACGCATGCTCGGCTAGGCCGAGGCGCTCGCGGGCCAGTTTGCGAGTGGCGGCGTCCAGGAAAGGGGTGTCCTGGAACACGCGCAAGGCCATGACGGTCAACCCCTGGTACATGGCGGAGCGCTCGGACAGCAGTCCGTCTTCGAGGACGCAATCCAGAATGATCCGATGCACGTCGCGGTTCAGGCGCGCCGCGATAGACGTCGGAACCTCTTCTGCGTGGCTGTAGTAAAGACACAGCGCCGCCAGATTGCGTTCGACGTGATTGTTTTTAAGCTCATGCTCGATGGTGTCCAGCACGAAGGCAATATCTCGTCGGAGAAACGCCTCGATGGCGACGACCAGTGAAGCTCCGAGCGAGCGCTCCTGGCGCGCGACAAGATAGCCGCTGAGTACGCTGAGTATCCGGTGCGATGCGCTGTATGGGAACCAATAGGAGCTGAAACACCCGTCCACCGCGAAGCTGCTGCTGGCATTGAATCGAGCCAGGATCTCTTCGACGGCTTGGTGATGCGCGGTCGTGCCGGAAACCAGCATGGGGCAGATGAATCCCAGGTGCGCCAGCTTCATACGCCAGAGATGAAGGTCTTTCTCGACGGCAATGGTGTGGTGCCAATCGATCTTTGCGACGCTGCCGAAATCTACGGATTGACCGAAGAAGGTGAAGTGGCCACGAGCCACATCGTCCATATCGTCTAGGTACTCGTCCCGATAGAATCGGGAGACGAACATCACAGCCGTTCCCGTTGCTCCGGTGCCTCGGGAGGCGATGACTGGCACACGCGTACTAAGTCGTTCAAGGCGTCGTGCGTAGGCATTGGGAAACCGCCGGGCAAGGACATTGCGAAGCACCCGCTTGAGATGATACCCAAGCATCTTCGCATCAAGCCGCGATGCGGCTTGCAAAGTTCGTAGATTGATTTCCAAAGTAGTCGTCCAGTTGCGTCCGTCCTTGGAGCGCGCCGATAGTATGTCATCGGCGCCCCGTGTTTCATCGGGAGGCAATCCGCTCCAGCAGGGTGGGGTGGAGGCGCTCCAGATACCCGGTTCCGTAGTCCTGCGTGCCTGGCAGTGGGCCAAGTGGTGCGAACGTTGTGGTGGGGCGCGTCGCCAGGCCTTCAGGACCTGCGCCTTGGATCAGTAGTGTCAGTTCGTTCAGATGGGCGATGAAGTCGGGTGACAGATACTGCGGCTCGCCGGCTCTTATCTCGCGCGCCATCTCAGCAATGCCGACGAACTTGTCCTGCGCGTAAACCTCCTTGCGACGGACCCATTCCTTGACGCGGGTTCGCAGAGAAGAACGCACCGATTGGTCTTTTTCCACCGCGTTGGACTTCCAGTTCCGTACCAGGCGCATGCGGCGCCCGCCGATGCCGAACAGCCTGCCCAACGAGCGGCTGTTGCGCAGCACCTGGAGCTTGCGCGCACTCAGGCTGCCTTTGGAATAGCGCTCAAGGTGGACCGGGGAACGGTACTGGCGGTAGCTGTCCGTAGATACCTCTCCATCGGTGCCGATCACGCGCATGCGATGATCGCGGGGCGCCACCACGCTGCAGGTAATTCGGGCCGATGTGCCATTGGCGAACGTCAGGCAGGCGACCGAATAGTCCGGCGTTCCCGAGCGGCCGGGCACCCCTGCTGCCTTGGTCTCGATCAGCTCGTTGGAGTAGGCGGTAACCGCGATTGCTGGTCCCAGCAGCCCACAGATCCAGACAAGATGGTAGCCCACGTGCTCAAAGGTGCACCCTTCAAGGATCTCCTCCTCAAGTGGCCACGGGGCACCCGTCGGGCTCCGAACCTTCTCGAACTCCATCAGGTGAATGGGGTTGTCATCCAGCTCGGCGTACACCAGAAGCGGTTTTCCGATAGCCCCGTCGCCGACTGCTTTGAATAGCGTTCTCACCGAGTCACTGTAGATGTTGCAGGGCGCACCGTACATGCGCACTCCGTTGATCGCGGCGATGGCGAACAGTTCCTGGGTTTCCTGCAGATTTCGGGTTACAGGCTTCTCGCTGTAGACGTGCTTTCCAGCGATCAATGCCTTGCGGCTCACGTCGAAATGCGCGCCGATATTCGTCAGGTTCACTACGATATCCACCCGGCCGTCGTTCAACAGGGCGTCCAGCGAGGCATAGCGTTCAAGGCCATAGTACGCACAAACGCGATCCATCCGATCGGACTTGAGATCGAAGACGCCTACGATGGCCAGCTCTGGATGAGCCTTGAAGGTCCGCATGTAGATGTCGAAGACAAATCCGCAGCCCACGATTGCAATGTTCACGATTCAGCTTCCACGTTGCGGCCCGGCAGGAGTGCTGGCGATCAGGCCAGCGGCCCGTGCAGCGACCTTCATATTGGAGATCTTGGTGGTTCCTACCAAGACAGTGGCGATACGGGGATCATCATGCAGCTCCTGGATGCGTGCCGTGGCGTACGCCGAGGGATCCTGCGCGGCGGCTATCGCGCTCTGCCCGCCCAGCACTTCGCGGGCAATGACCTTCACGCCCTGCTGGAAGGCCTGCGCCAGCACCTGATCGTAATCGTGGGCATTAGGGTGGAGCGGAAGCTGCAAGGCGCCTACTCGCGGATCCGCCAGCGCCGCCATAGCCGTGCCGACGTCATCGACCGATACGCCAACCACACGAATCTTGCCGGCTTGCTGGGCATCGTGCAGCGCCTGAATGGCTTCCCCATTGCGCAGCGCGCTTTCCTGCGGGCTGTGCAACAGATAAACATCGATCGCGTCACGCCGCAGCCGATGCAGACTTCCGTCGATTGCCGCAGAAATGAAACCAGCGTCCCAGCGCGTGGGCAGCGGCTGACTACGCAGACTGCTTACACCGTTTCGTGCTGTGTTGGACCCGCGCACGACAAGCCGGATCAGGCCCTTTACCGGTACCAGAATGCGCTTGGAGAAGGGCAGATACTTGCCTCCCTTGGTGCAAATAAGGCAGTCACTGCGGTTACCAACAACGTTGCCTATCAGCCGCTCGCTATCGCCTTGACCATACACGTTGGACGTATCGAAGAACCGATAGCCCTCGTCCAACGCGGCCGCAAGCAGACGGGTGGCTTCTGGCCCGGCTACCCCATTGACCGATCCGAGTCGGCTGCATCCCAGACCAATGTTCCTCATCTCCATCGATTGTCCTGCCGTTTGCCCGTGCCTGAAGTGAAGTTCAAGACTTTTGTTGTCAAGGCAGGCCCAGCTTGTCCTGCAAGGCTGTTGTGAGCACCTAGCCCGCTGTCTTGGGTTGCGCTCAACTCACCATGCGAAACTGCGTCGAAGTGAGTGGAGCTATTCGCTTTGCCCCGGCGCCACGCGAAGTATGCGAGAGCGACCACGGGCGTCCACGTAAATGGGAGGATTAGCCCTCCATGAGCAAGGAGCAAAGTGGAAGACCCGAGAAGGATAAACAAATGATGGGGGACATTCATTGCTCGGAGCGCCTTGCGGTAGATTGCGAGAAGAACAATGGACCCGAGAATTCCATTCGTGGAGAAAAACTCCCAGAACGCGTTGGTAGAGAACTGCCCTGCTTGCATGTCGGACAGCTGGCTTGTGGTATAGAAGCCGCCGTAGTCAGAGGCTAACACTACTGAATTAATGTCTCGAGAGTGCTCGGAATACTGAAATCCGAATCCCATCAGTGGTGACTCGGATATCATTCCCAGGAATGTGTTGATCGGTGCGATCTGCCGGATATAAAAGCTTCCAGTGCTGGTGAACCCGCCCGTGTACGAAGCGAGTCCGGGCAGTACGTTTAGATAGAGCAAGTATGGGACAACAATTGCTCCCGCAAGGGTGACGCAGGCCAGGCCGTTTCCAAGTATTGTGCGCTTTGAGTTTGACTTGCCAAATACCAAAATGATTCCGGCGAACGCGATATAGAACGTAAGTGTGGGTGTGCGGAAGAGGTATGTAGCTGCAATGCATAAGACGAGTGCCTCAATAAACGCGATCTTCATCCTTTGACTTGTCGCAATCAGCAAGATGACAAGGAAGCCAAAGTAGTTGCCTGCGCTAGATGGCTCGCTGGTCAATGCAGTAGCGCGAACCGCGCCATACTGCTGGATGTCTCGGTCGACAAAGTTGTAAAGAGACGATGTGCTTGTATAGAGACTTCGAATTTCATCAATCAGTGGCCTTGCGCCGAGGTAAACCTCTGAGAATGCGATCAGTAGCATTCCATACAAAAAGAATCTACAGATTCTGTTAATAGTGCCCGGATTGCAGTCTTGGAGAACCGCAATCGATCCGAGAAACGTTCCGAAGTTGAGGAGCCAATAGATGAAGTACTGGGAATCCTGCTTGGATGGGTTGGTGTAGCTTGCAGCAGTTAAAAGGTACTGAAAAAGGAGTGCGAATGCTGCAAGGGCGGTGAAGCCCAAGGTCATTTTGGCTCGATTTGTTCTAATCAGGTACAACCAAGCTAGCGCGTGCGCCCAGAAGTAGGGAATCCCCAAGCCTGGAATGGTCAGGTGGATCTTCAGGTACACGAGTACCAGGAGGAGCGAAAGTGTCACCCCTGCCTTCGAGATCCTGATCGATTGCGTTTGATTGACCATGAGTTAGTGCGGGTGCTTAAAATGAAAGGATGGAGGAAAGGTTGGGTGATCCAACGTACATGCCTAATGCACATAGTGCTACGCAAGTAGTAGCCGCAATAATTGATGGATTAAGTGCCGCTGCTCGTATCGTAATGCCGTCTGGACGATTCAGTACCAAGGGGAGTATGTCTCCTGCCATCTTTCCTGCGGTAATTCCCACTGTCGCCAGTACTATCCCGCCCTGAAGGCCGAACGCGTAAGCTAGGAACGGCGCCAAGAGAGCGGTTAAGATCTGTCCGCTGATATTTGCGTTGACCGTACCCCGAGCGATCCCTAGGAAGTAGGAGGGTGCACTGATGATGTTGATGGCCCAGCATACGCAAAGAATCGCGGTTAACTGGCAAAAGAGGGGGTCGACGCGGCCGAGCCAGAGTTTGGAAGCGAGTGGCGAGCCAGCCGTCACGCCGCACATGAGGACCGTGCTTGCAACTGCACATGCGCGAGTGCCACGTCGAAAAACCTTTGCTAGTTCGGATGGTCCATCCTGAATTGCTGATGCAAATGCTGGGACAAGATTCTGTGCCGACATAACCGCAACCCCGCGGACCTGGTAGACCATCCTGTATGCCATCTCAAACAGTCCAACTGCTGTTGGTCCCGATACTGCGCCGAGGATGAGTTTGCAAGTTGGTTCGAACACAAGATTTGCTATTGTGCCGGCCTGGAGTTTAGCTCCGAACCCAATCAGCTCTTTTAGAGTGGATCGGTCAATTTTGGCAGACGCGCGAATTGAGCTCGCCCAGTGAATAGCTGCGAAACCCAAGCTTAGCGACAGCACGTACTGTGCTGCCTGCGCCCAAGCCAGCCCTTCAAGCCCATGTGTTGAGATAAGCGCATGGCTTGCGACAACTTGCAGAGCCATGCCGGCGATTGATGCCGTGGCGCGCAGATCGGAGCGCTGGATGCCCAAGAGGGCAGCGGCAACCACAGCGTTGAGATTGAGTAGCCAGAAGGTGAGCAGGGCCCAGGGGAGCAGGGCATTCGCTTTTGAAAGTGCAGTTCCGTCAAGTGTAAGTCGCAGTGCATAGGATAGAGGTATCCAGCCCAGAAGCGCGACCACGCCCATCAGGATGAATATCGAAATCAGTGCCGTTGAGAAGTACGTTGACGAGACGTCATGCCTGCTTCTCGAATTTGACGTCGCAATGAATCGTGCAAGACCGGCCGCGATCCCAACATCAGCAACGCGTCCGAATGCTGTTGTAGCGAGGACGATTGACCAGACCCCTAGGTCCGATAGCCCTAAGTGCTGAACGACGCCTCGATAGATGAAAAACAGTCCAAGACCGTTTACTACCACTTCAATAGCGGAGAAGATTGAATTGCGTTTCAGGCTCAAGGTGTATGTTCTCGCTGCTTCGACTCGAGGGCCGTGGACTTGTCACGGTGCTCGCGTGCTCTGAATCGCGATGTGAGTTGTCTTGGAATGTGGATGCCTAGGAAGTCAGGCGCCCGCCCGTGTGAAGAAAAACTTTCCCTTGAGCCTCAAGGCGGGTTTCTCCACTAGATACCAGGAGAGAATCGCCGGCAGAAGCGTGGCGGGAAGGCTTGCGAGGGCATTCTGCAAAGGACTCCATTGCGGAAAGGCGTACGCAAATACCTGTTGGACGGGAAACGCGTAGATGTACACGCCATAGCTGACGTCGGGCATTGTTTTCGCCCAGTCAAGCGAGGGCATTCGCGCGAAGGCAATTTTGAAGCAGGTGACCGCGATCGCCGCGATGAGGGCGGGCTGGAACAGTGGGGTCTGAAATAGGACCGCTGTGGCCAGGTACACGCCCAGGAGCATCCCCCATGAAACAGGCATGCCATCGCGGTAGCGAGCGAAAAACATGCCAAGCAGAAACGCGAAACCCAGCCGATGGAACTTGGCGGCACTGTTTCCGTCAAAGAGCGCTGATTGGGTGGCATTCGTCAGCTGCGCATGGGCAATGAACGCCAGATACCCTGCAACGGCGGCTACTGCAAACAGTCGGAACCAGCGTTCGCGGGAAAAAACTCCGCTGACGCTGAGAGCGATGACCAGGATGTAGCAGGTGAACTCGAATCGCAGGGTCCATAGTGACCCATTGATCACGCCGGCCAACGGGTTGCCCGGGAATACCCCAGGCAGTTCGTAGCGAGGCATGTACATGATCGCGTTGCCGAGCATGTACTCCCACGTTTCGGACGTTCCAAGGTAGTCCATCAGGGAAAGTGCCGAGATTGACGAAAGTGCCAACGTTGTAATGATGAGCATGGCCCAGAGCCCCGGAAGGATCCGAAGGCAGCGGGCGGCCATGTAATCGACAGCAGAAGGCGTGCGAAGTGCCGACTTGTAGATGAGGTACCCGCTCATGGAGAAGAACGCAGAGACGGCAACCCAGCCGGCGGAATAGCCGATTCCTGCGCTCAGCGGATCATGCAGCCCCGAGGCGATGTCATAGGCATGCGAAAAGATGACGGATGATGCCGCGACCAACCGAAGCAGGTTGAAGTTGTTGTCAAGATGTGGCGAGATGCTCACGACACGGCTCCGCTAGGGGTGCTTCTTGGTAAAGAGGCGATCGACTTTCCGCGCAAGCAAGAACGTATTGTTCAGTACGGGCCACTTCCACTTCAGCAATAACAGCAGCTGGATCAGATTGAGCCGCGCAACACGAAGCCGTGAAGCCCTCCATGCGCTGCGTGGAAGGTGAGCCTTCAGGGCCTGCGACAGAGGCAATAGCGGCAGGAACCAGGATAGACGTCCGACTAGGCCCGTATCGCGTACGAAATGACGGTCATAGCGCTCGAAGTACTTTCCTGGCGCATGCCCACTGCGCAGAAGCTGCACGCCGTCAACCTGTAGGTGGTGGCCGTGCAGCATGCTCAGGCAGACCACCAGCCAATCGTAGCCAAACATGTTCAGTCCAGCCGGATAGCTGGCCTGGAGTGCCTTGGTGCGGTACACGCCGTAAAGCCGGGCGCTGTCGCGCGGATTGTGCAGGTAGGTGCGGACCCGCTCGTCGGGCGTGCCGACGATGGGAAACGTACCGCGTGCACGGCGAACATCGCCATCGGGGTAACGGAAGTTCACCTCTGTGCAGCACGCCACCGCATCGGGGTTGACGTCGAGCTGGGCGATGCACAGCTCGGCAAACTGCGGCGACCAGATATCGTCGTCCGCTGCCCACATGTAGTACTCGCTGTCCGCAGACATCAGTACGCCGCGGAAGTTATCGCTTTGCGGAATGGTCTGCGGGTGTCGCACGTGTCGGACGCGAGGGTCACGGGCCGCATACTCGGCGCAGATCTCGCTGGTGCCGTCGGTCGACCCATTGTCGTGGATCAACAGAACGAAGTCCGTGTAGGTCTGCCCGATAAGGCTGTCGATACAGCGGCGTGCAATGTCCACCCCGTTGTAGATGATAAGGCCGATGGTCAAGCGCGGCGTCATGGCACGGCCTTGAGCAGAAGCTGGCTCATCAATCTGCGGGCGAAGTCGTCAATGGACTGACGAGCCGTGGTCGGCTGCAGGGTGGATGCGTACTCAAAATCATCTCCGGCCTGCGGCCCGTTTGGCTCCTGACGCTCGACGATGCAGCTGCGCGTGGCCAGTTCATCCGAGATGGCAGCACACCGCTGGGCGAACTCGAACACCGTGCAGGACGTAGCCCCAACGGGATTGATTACCTGCCAGACCGAAGATGGGGCATCCAGCCAGCGCCGTACGCTGTCCGCGACGTCGTCGGTTCCCACGAAGTTGCGTCGCTGCTGTCCGGTCGAGCGTATGACGATGCGACGATCCAGTACGGCCTCGCGTGGGAAGGAGAAGGGAATCAGCGTCCAACGACGAAATGCGTCAAGGTCACCTAGGTTGCCGAACACGGCGCACGGCCGGAATGCGGCGGCGGTCACTGCACCCTGTGCATACCGTCGGAAGACCTGTTCGGTGGCGTAGTGCGAGATCGCATAATCCGATACCGGGTTCGGCGGTGAGCGCTCGTCGATGTGGCCCAGCATCGGACCGTACACGTGTGCCGAGGAAATGTAAGCAAGACGCGTGGCGCCCGCCGCGACGGCCTGACGCGCCAGCGCGCCCGCGCCGAACATGGCCATTCTGGCCGCACGGACGGGATCTTCGCGGAAGTCTTCGTCGACGATGCCGGCGCAGTGGACCAGGGCATCTGCCGCCGGCAGCGCCACTGAGTTCAGTCCGTCCACGTCAGCCAGGTCGAGGCGTACGTCCGCGCGTGAGCTCCGGCCGAGGGTGATTACCTCGTTGTCCAGAGAGAGATTCCTGTGCACGGCCTGTCCGATGAGACCGCTGGCGCCGGTGAGCAGAATGCGCATTTCAGCTCCGCGGGAATGGGGTGTTGGTGAGGCCGGCGTCCAGGTGCCATGCTGGGTCGAAGTCCGGAGCGGCAGCGTCCTTCTCGGAGATCGAAAGCGGCGCGTGAGGGAACTCCACCCCGAAACGCGGGTCGTTCCAGCGGACACAGCGCTCGTTCTTGCCGTTGTATGCCGCACTGACGAAATAGAGCATCTCGACATCGTCGGTGAGCGACATGAAGCCGTGGGCGCAGCCGCGGGGCACATACATCATCCGGCGGTTTTCCGCGCTCAGTTCTGTGCCGAACCACTTGCCGAAGCTGGGCGAGTCCGGGCGTAGGTCCAGCACGACGTCGTACAGGCTGCCGGCCGTGCATTTGACAACTTTGACCTCGGCAGAGTCGCCGAGCTGATAGTGGAGGCCGCGCAGGGTGTGACGCGCTCGGGTGAACGAGGTGTTGAACTGCAGAAAGTTCGTCTCCAGTCCATGTGCTGCGAACTCGTCTTGACAGAAGAGGCGCGAGAAGAAGCCGCGATCATCGCTGCGGGGCTCCAGATCGATCAGGTACACGCCATCCAGCGGGGCGGGGGTGAACTTCATGGTGTCGTTTCCTTTCCGGAGGCGCGCTCAGCGCGACGCCAGTCCTTCGTATTCATCGATCTGGGCAAGGGTGAGCGCGGTCGCATCCAGCCCTTGGTGCTGTCGGATGTACCAGTCAGCAGACCATTCGACGGCTTGGCGCCCGGTCAGGCGTGGATGCCAGCCGAGCACGCGGGTTGCCAGCGATGCGTCCAGGGTCAGCATCGTCATCTCTACCGGATTGTCACCGTCGTCCAGACGCCATGTTTCGTGCATGCCCAGTGCCTGCCCGAGCGTTTCAGTGACTGCCTGAACACTCATTGGGGAATCTGTCGCGGGCGCGAGGTTCAGTGCATTGGGGAGCGCCACGGCGCCCTCAGATGCCAGTGCCTCGACGTAATCCAGATAGCCGGATACCGGGTCCAGGACATGCTGCCACGGCCGGGTGCTGCCGGGGTTGCGCAAGGTCACTGGCTGGCCGGCGAGCATGGCGCGCCAGATGTCGGGGATCAGGCGATCCTCCGACCAGTCGCCGCCGCCTACCACGTTGCCGGCACGCGCCGTGGCGACGCGGATTCCGGCCTCTTCGAAGTAGCTCTGCCGGTAGCAGGAGACCAGTTCCTCGCACGCCGCCTTGGAGCTGGAGTAGGGGTCGTGTCCGCCCAGTGGATCGGTTTCAATGAACGGACGGCCGGAGTCGTCGTTCAAATAGACCTTGTCCGTGGTGACGACGAGGATCGCGCGCAGATTGGGGGCGCGGCGAAGCGCGTTCAGCACGTGCAGCGTACCCATGACATTGACGTCGTAGGTTTCTGCCGGCTCCCGATAGGAGCGACGGACCAGGGGCTGGGCCGCCATATGGATCGCCACCGTAGGGTCGCATGCATCTACCGCACGCTGTAGTGCGAGAGGGTCGCGGATGTCACCGATGGTTGAGGTCATGCCCTTGGCGTTGCCGATCAGGTCATGCAGATTGGGGGTGGTCTCGGGCGCGAGCGAGTAGCCGTGCACCTGCGCGCCCATGCGGGCCAACCAGAGCGCGGTCCAACTGCCCTTGAAGCCGGTGTGCCCGGTCAGGAATACGCGTTGCTTGCTCCAAAAATCACGGTTCGGCATATGCTTAGTCCCACATCTTCCACGGGGCCTTGCCGGCCTCCCAAAGCGCTTCCAGAGACTGTTTGTCCCGGAGCGTGTCCATGGGCTGCCAGAAGCCCTTGTGCTCGAAAGCGGCGAGCTGCCCGTCGTGTGCCAAGCCTTCGAGTGGCTCGCGTTCCCAGATGGTGTCATCACCAGCAATACGGTCGATTACGCGCGGATGGAGCACGAAGAACCCTCCGTTTATCTGCGCACCGTCGCCGGCCGGCTTTTCGGTGAATTCCGTGACCTTGCCGTCCTGGATTACGGTCGCGCCGAAACGGCCAGCAGGGCGTACGGACGTCAGCGTTGCGTCCCTTCCATGGCTCTTGTGGAACGCTAGCAGTGCCGTAATGTCAATGTCGGCCACACCATCTCCATACGTCATACAGAACGGCTCATCGTGGTCCAGGTAGTCGCGCACACGCCGCAGGCGACCGCCGGTCATCGAGTCGGTGCCTGTGTCCACCAGGTGGACTTTCCAAGGAGGAAGCTGCGAATCACCCCTGAACTCCAGGGAGCGGTTGACGATGTCGACCGTTATCGAGGAATTATGGAGGGCGTAGTTCGCGAAGAACTCCTTTACGTAATAGCCCTTGTAGCCCAGGCATACGACAAATTCGTTGACGCCATGGGTCGAGTAGATCTTCATGATGTGCCAAAGGATCGGATGGCCGCCGATCTCAACCATCGGCTTCGGGCGCACGGCCGTTTCCTCGGCCAGTCGCGTCCCCAATCCACCCGCTAGGATGACTGCTTTCATTCTGTCTCCTGGAAAATTCTCGAGAAAAACATTGATGCCGCGTCACTGTTGCGTTCATCACGCGGTCTTATGGCAAAGATCCGTTGTTCAGCGCGATTTCGCCGGGTTCCACACCGCAAAGGTCTGACCTAGCGCTGCACGCGCAACGCCCTGCAGCGTGGCAAGCATTGCCAAGACGATCTCCAGAACGGACGATATCGGGCCCTTATGTGTGTAGATGCCGATGACGATCATCGTGCCAATCAGGACGCCAACAACCACCCCAGCGAGTGGCCACATTAAGCTGACAGCAGCTATTCCAGACGCGGCCCCGGCCAGGAGAAAAGCACCACCGAACCAGCGCAAGGTCTTATGTGAGAAGTACCTAAAACGATTCGCCAGCGAAAGCTTCCGGCGCTTCGATGTCAACTCTGAATGCGTATGATACGCACGAGCCGCGATGCGGACCTTTCGGGCAAACTCATCGCCTCGCGAGGAGACAAGCTGCTCATAGGCGATGACCGCGTTGCTCTTGATGAGGCGAAGTCCATTGAACACCACTGACATTGATACCGTGAAATCGTCAAGTACAGTATCAGGGAACTCCGGATAAAGTTCGGCTCGAATCGAGAAAATGGAGCCGTCGGCGCCCATCACGCTGCCGCTACGCGACTCCAGGTCCTTGATTCTTTCCTCCAGGCGCCAATAAAGGCCGCCTACGGCTGCCGTAGACGACCCGTCGGCACCCAAGTAATGAAGTGCGCCGCAGACGCCTCCGACGCTGCTGTCGGAATAGCAGGCGGCAAGTGCTTGGGGAGCATCCAGGTCCAGCAGTACATTGGCATCTGTGAAGACAAGCACTGGCGTTGAAGCTTGGCGGACCATCAGCTTCATACCGTGCGCCTTGCCATTTCGGCCGCCGCCACGGATGAGTTGGACGAACGGGGCATCGCGAGCGATAAGGTCTGCCGTCCCATCACTGGATCCGTCATCGAAAGCCATGAACTGCATCGCAGGATACCTGCACCGCAGATCCCTGAGGTTGGCGAGCTTTTGGGGCATTGCCGATGCTTCGTTGTACGCACAGAAAAGGAGCGTGAAATCTGCGCCATCGCCACACTCGGGAGCGCCAAGCTGAATCGGTCGCGCCTTTGTCGCAGCGAGAAGGGTGGGATAGATCAGGTACGGGTAGACCACCGCTAGAATACAGATGGCGGCGACAAGAATTAGGAGGGCAATGAGCATAAAGGGCTACAGGCGAAAAGCAGAAAGGTCAAAGGGCGCGCTTTAGTAGGCGTTCTTGTGCACGAACCCTTTGAACAGCGTCATAAAAATGATCTTCAGATCGAACCAAAGCGACCAGTTCTCGATGTAGAAGAGGTCGCACTCGATGCGCTTCTGCAAGTCCGTCGAGCCTCTCCAGCCATTCACCTGGGCCCAGCCAGTGATTCCTGCCTTAACCATGTGCTTTTTCATGTAGGCGGGGATCTCGTTCTTGAACTTATGAACGAAGACTGGCCGCTCTGGGCGTGGGCCCACGATGGACATGTCGCCGAGCAGCACGTTGATGAACTGTGGAAGTTCGTCCAAGCTCGTTTTCCGCAGTAAGGCTCCAATGCGCGTCGCGCGGGCCTCGCCAGACTTTGCCCATACAGCCCCGGAAGACTGTTCCGCGTCCACTGGCATAGAGCGGAACTTCAGCATCCAGAAAGTCTTGTTATTCCAGCTCATCCGCTCCTGACGATAGAAGATTGGGCCGGGTGAGCTGATTTTTACGGCGACCGCGATGGCAACCATCAGGGGGAGTATTAGCAGAAGGATGAGTGCCGCCAGCAAACGATCCTCGCTTGCCTTCAAAAGTCGCGCGCCGCCGTGCAGAGGAGTCTGCTGCAGATTGATCACGGGAAGGCCGGCAACCTGCTCCACTGAATGATTCATCAGATGAAGTCCGAACATGTCCGGCACGAATTTCACGTCCGCGGTGGAGTGCTGAAGCTGGTCCAGCGCAAGTCTGATCTGCGCCTCGTCGCGCATTGGTAGTGCTATCCACACTTGGTCGATCTGATTCTCTTCTACAAAACTCCCCAGGCTTTCGACGTTGCCCAGGGCGGCTGCGCCGCTCAAAGTGCATCGATCGGAATCGGCTGCGAACCACCCGTTAACAGTGATTCCAGTCCAAGCATTGTCCTTAAGGGTGTCGACAATGTGTTGCGCATCGGCATTGGCGCCTACGATGACCGCAGATCTGAGGTCCATGCCGCGAGCCCGCACCCAGGCAGAGCCGATGCGGACCACCACGCGCAGGGCAAACACGCCGACAAGGCTTGCGACGAACCATGTGGCAAGCCAGAGCCTCGAGAGTTCATCCGTAATTTGAATTGCGGTGGCGTAGGCCACGAGGGCCGAGAAGATGAGCGCCCACTTGAGCAGGAGCTGCGCGAACTCTGCAATCAGGCCGCGCCCTCGCCAGCTTCCGTAAAGCGTTGAGGTGCCGAGGACCAAGACAGCAAACACGGCTGTAATGGCGACCAGTCGCCAGTAATCAACCGGGACGTGCAAGTCCCCGAACCGCCATGCATAAGCGACCAAAGCTCCTGCGATGAGTAGGACGGGGTCGCCAACACGAAGGACCAAGCTCAATGCTGCCCCGAAGCGCCCAGCGGATAAAGTCCAAAGGCCAGAGTGTTGCCGGGACGGGGAGAGCCACATGATATTCGTCTTCCTTGATTGAAAAAGCGACGCGCTACGGCCCGCCTTCTTCTTGGGCCGCGTCAAGTTGGTGGATGCGGTTCGGGCGCCGGTTCCGTGACGGAGGTGTCAAAATTGTGCTGGCATCCTACCAGAAGGCAGCGGTAGATGGGTTGTTGCCAAGTGGCCCAAGATTTGCATGGTGCCACGATGTCTGGTCGGAAGCGCGATCTGGGCGCATGATCTTTGAGGTGGATCAGGAGGTTAGGCTCCAATCCCACTCCGCTTTTGCGCCAATGCTGTAGACTGTCGGGCTGTTCAGCGCGGGCAAGGGTGGCCGTGCGCCTGGTTCATGGATGAATGCCTTGGGGGATATGTGTTCAAGAAGCTGTTGCTTGTCTGCGTCGGAAATATTTGCCGTAGCCCTACCGCCGAGATCCTCATGCGTCACGCGCTGCGCGACCGGGTGGGGGTTGAGGTTTCGTCGGCCGGCCTTCAGGCTTTGGTTGGGAAGCCGGTCGATCCTATGGCGGCCGAGATACTGCGCGAGCACGGCTTGGATCCGGACGGACATCGTGCACGGCAAGCGACTCCTGAAGTGCTACGTGCGGCTGATCTGATCCTGGTGATGGAGCAGGCGCACGTATCGCGCATCGTGCGCGATGCACCCGAGGTAAGTGGAAAAACGTTCCTGCTGGGGCGTTGGGATTCGCTGGAAGTACCCGATCCCTACCGTCAGCAGCGTATCGCCTTTGAGCATGTTTACGCCTTGATCGATAAAAGCGTCGATCGTTGGTCCAAGTACGTTAAGTAACGATCCGCCCGATCACGGTGGAAATGAATGAAATGGAAGCCAAGATGAAGGAAGCGCCTGCGCGTGCCGTCCGAGAGGACGATGAATTTGACCTGCGAGAGATGCTGGGGGTTCTGATCGACCGAAAATGGTGGATCATTGGGACAACACTGATCTTCGCAATCGTTGGCACGGCATATGCGCTGTTCGCCACGCCTGTTTACCAAGCTCAGGCAATGGTGCAGGTGGAGTCGAAGATGCCAACGATTCCGGGCTTGGCCGATCTGACCTCGCTGGCGGGTGGCGGCAGTACAGCCGCTACGACCGAGGTTGCGCTCTTGACGTCGCGCTCTGTGGTGGGGACCGCAGTGGATGAGCTGCAGTTGGATATCGTCGCTAAGCCCAGGCGATTCCCCGTACTTGGTGGATTCTTCGCACGTCGTTCCGAAGCGCGCGCGCCCGATGAGCTCGCCGAGCCGTTGTTGGGCCTGTCAGGTTATGGGTGGGGCGGTGAATCGCTGAAGATTCATCGCTTCGAGGTTCCGCGTGCCTACGTTGACGAGCCTCTAACGCTTGTGGCGACTACTGCCGACGGTGCATTCGATTTGATCGATGATGACGGGCAACTCGTGGTCAAGGGCAGGGCCGGTGTCGCAGCTGAGGCACATGGTTTCCGTATCGAAGTGGAAAGCCTGCGCGCGCATCCGGGTATGCGCTTTATTGTCACCAAGCTGCGTCGCTTGGATGTAGTGTCTGGTCTGCAGGAAGAGATTAAGGCCGGTGAGCAAGGCAAAGAGTCCGGCATTCTGCGAGTAGCATATGAAAATGCAGATCCAGTGCTGGCGCAGATGGTGGTGCAGAAGGTCGCCGAAGCCTATGCGCGCCAGAACGTGGATCGTAGCTCTGCCGAGGCGGCATCTCAGCTGCAGTTCGTGAAGGACCAGCTGCCTACCGTGCGCAAGCAGGTTGAGGATGCCCAGGCGGCAATGGCGAAGTACCAGTCGCGCGCCAACTCTGTTGACATCACCATGCAGACGAAGGGCTTACTGGAACAAGAGGTGGCGGTTGAAACGGGCATCCAGGAGCTGCGAATGAAGCAGGCGGAGATGGACCGGAGCTTCACTCGCGAGCATCCTGCTTATCGTGCTCTGCTTAAGCAGCTTTCCGATCTGCAGGGACGCAAAGACGGTTTCCGCCGTGAGGTCAATGCGCTGCCGGATACGCAGCAGGAGCTGCTGCGACTCACGCGAGATCTTCAGGTGAGCAATGAGCTCTATACGGCGCTGCTGAATCAGGCACAGCAGCTGGACGTGGCCCGGGCGGGAACGGTCGGCAATGTCCGGATCGTCGATGATGCGGTTGTTGATATCAGCAAGCCGGTCAAACCCCAGAAAGGCCTGATCGTGCTGGTTTCGACGTTGTTGGGTCTCTTCTTGTCTGCAGGTGCTGCTTTCCTTGCTCGAATGCTCAATCCTGGCGTGGAAGACCCCGCGCAGATTGAAGAGCTCGGCCTGCCTGTATATGCCGCCATTCCGCTGAGTGTCTCCAGTAACCTCTTGAAGATCCAGAAGGGTCGGGGAGGCAAGTCCCGCGTGGTGGCTGATGGTCGCTCGCATCTACTGGCCGCGGCCGAGCCGGCAGACCTGGCCGTAGAAGCACTTCGCAGTCTGCGGACAAGCCTGCATTTTGCGATGATGGAGGCGAAGAACAACGTCATTGCAATCTCCGGTCCGCGCCCTGGCGTCGGCAAGACTTTCATCTCCGCGAATCTGGGTGCTGTCGTTGCCCAGGCAGGTCAGAAGGTGCTCGTCATTGACGTGGATATGCGCAAGGGGACTTTGCATAAAGTGTTGGGCGTGAGCCACGTCAGCGGCCTGTCGGATGTACTGTCTGGAAAGCTGGCCGTTGGCGACGCAATTCATGCCGTTCCCGGGTTGGAGCAGATGCACTACATGACGCGCGGCGATATTCCGCCGAATCCTTCAGAGCTCCTGATGCACCCGCGCTTCGCCAGCCTCTTGGAAGGACTGTCTTCTGAGTACGACCTGGTCATCGTGGATACTCCTCCGATTCTTGCAGTTACCGATGCCGCGATCGTCTCTCACCACGCTGGTTCAACGCTGATGGTGACCCGATTTGGCGTAAACCAGCCGAAGGAGATCCTGCTTTCGATGAAACGGTTCGAGCAGAACGGTGTTCAAGTGAAGGGCGCGATCTTCAACGCCGTTGAGAGGCGCGCAACTGGCTACTACAGTTATGGATACTACGAGTACGCTTCCAACGAGAAGTGATTCGGCGAGGGGCGGCCCTTGCCGCTCCCTCTGCTGACGGGCTACAGACACATTATGTGATATGCAAAGAAGGCCAGGAGTATGCTCCTGGCCTTCTTTTTTACTTCCACCATGCTTGTGCTGACTGCAAAGATCAGTCGTCGATGGTCTGTAGGTTATCGAAGAAGAACTCCGGGTCACGCTCTGATGTCATCTGGTACAGCCCATAACTGCGCGCTAGGCGAGCGCCGCCATCCCGGTAGAGCGGGTTCCAGGCGAAATTAGCCCGGGCGCGCGTCGAGCGCGGCAACAGGAAGTCGAAGGGGACGGACACATAGATGCCTTTGTCGAAGCTGCCCTCGCCGAAGTCCTTGGAGGATACGTCGGTCTTGGTTGCGTAGGCGCCCATGGTCACGCCATTGTCGAACGCGCGTGAGACAGCCAGGGTGGCGCCCCAGTCCTTGGCCAGATAGCGGCCGGCACTCAATGCAGTCACCACGCGCCGTTCCTCGCCCCACATGTAGTAGAAACTGGCATGGCCGGTGGCAACACTGTAGTCACGGAAGCTGAAACGCTGATCGAAATCGCGTTGCTTGACCCAGTTGGCTTCCACGCCTACCGCCCAACGTTCATTGAGCGGGCGATAGAGCACTTCACCGCCGGCGCCGGCATACATGGATTCGAGCAGGCCCGCATACACCATGCCATACGTATCCCGCGCAAGTTGGCGGGTGCCGGTCAACTGCAGATTGGGTAGCGTCAAGTCCTCTTCCGTCATGTACCGGCGGATATTGGTGCGTACGCGCGGCAAGCGACTGGGGGCGTCGTAGCGGAACTTGTCGTAGTTGTTGTAGGCGTTGTAGCTGACGGTGCCGCTAAGCCAAAGATTCCGGGCGAGGTAGGCGCTGGCGCTGTAGGTGCCAGCGACCTGGAACAGCACGAAGCCGTCAGGTCCGCCGAGCGATTGCTGATAGCCGATGTTGAACCCGCCGTCGAAACGGCGCAGCGGTGCGCTGTAAAGGGTCTCCCGCTGCTGAGCGGCGGGAGGAGCCATCTCGATATGACCGGCGAGAGTGCTCAGGTCTGTCTTGTGTTCGATGTAGTCGACGAGGGCCTTTCGTTCGATGCTGGTTTCCACGATCGGAACGCCCAACCGGGCGTTTTGCACGGTGAACCACGTGATGTCGTCAGGTAGCGTGCCGTCGAGAACACGCCCCATTCTGCCTACGCCCTGTGCCGGATAGTAGAAGCGGCGCTGCTCTCCGGTGACGATCAGTTCCGATCCACGTCGGCTGATGCTCTGAACGCGCAGCCCTGCGTTCCGCTCCAGTTGGTTGGCGACGCCGGACCAGTCGAACAGTTCCGCGACAACATTTGTGTCGTGCTCAGACTCAGGCACGGCGGTCGCAGGACGCTGTTTCAGTGGCATCGGCATGGGATCCAGGACCTTTGCCATGGAACTGGCTTGGGCAAGGTTCGTCCGGAGGGTGATGCCGAACATCGCCAGGTCGCCACGCTCCCAGCCCAGGTGTAGATGCACGTTCTTGTTGACCGCGTAAGATGCGCCAACGTTGAACGGGCTCTTCTGGCGCTGGTTGTTCCCCTGCGGCTCGTGCTTGTAGTCGTTGCCGTCGTACTCCAGCTTCAACTGAAGCGCGTCCCACGGCGTCTGGTACGCGACGCCACCGAAGACACCGACCGGGCCACGGAACATCCCATCGCTATTGAGGCTGCCGGTACCTTGCGCTCGCGGGCGCGTTTCGAATCTATCGTCGATGGAAGTCAGGGGGTTCCTGAAATCACCTCGATTACCGATGTAGCCGGTGGCCAGGCCCACGCTGGCATCGAAAGAGCCAATGCGCTTGCTGGCGACGAGGTACTCACTTGAGAACAGACCTGTGCCGCCCAGATCGCGAAAGCCTGCCGCAACTTCGGGAACCCAGCGACTCTCTTCAAGCAGGCGGACCTTCAGATCGATCGACTTGTCCTTGTAGTTCTGCGTTCCGCTCAGCCATTCCGGACCATAGCGCCGATTGGCCACCGAAACGTAGCGAAACGCGCCCTCCAGCCAGGGCAGCGGCTGCAGCACCATGTTGTAGCGGCTGTAAGGCGAGGTATGACTGGCCGTGAAGGCGAGTTCGCCCTCATCGGCCATGCGCGCGGTGGGGGTCTGTAACAGGCCAATGCCGCCCCAGTCGCTTGCAGTGGGAGCGGGGGCACTCTGGGCATGGAGGGCGGTGCTGATGCTCAAGGTGAGCAGCGCAAGGCTCAGGCGAGCGGCCTGTGATCTGGCAAAACGAGTCACTTCGGTGCTCCGGGCGCATCCAGCACCTGGGTGGCGAGGAAGCGTGCGGCGTCCTCGTTGAAATCGGGGTTTACGTCGCGCGTTGTTCGTGCGTTGAGAGGAACAAAAATGAGGGCGCCGGGAGCGAGGGTGGACTCACCGCTGCGGTTCCAGAGTGCAACGCCAATTTTCTGTATCTCGCCGTCAGGCTGAATGACAAACAGATCATCCTTGCTGGCGGCGAGCAGGGCAGGGCACTGCCGCACATAGTCCAACGGACGCTGCAAGGCGTGGTGCGGTATCGAGCAGGGCTGCTCCACCGTCCCAAGGACGGTCACTGTGCTTGGACGTGTCGGGTAGTACAGCCTGTCACCATCGGCCAATGGCCGATTGGCGCTGAGGTCCATCTCCAGTACACGCGGGGCGAGTCTTTGGCGAATGCGGCCGGTCACCGGCATCGCAGACACTTCCCGGGCGATGCGTGTTGCGGCCGCGGCACCTTCCGGGTCGCTGCTCTGCCGGCTTTCAATGGCCGCAAGGTCGAACAGGAGGCCTGTTTTCAGGCGGGTCTGCGCAACGAGCTCGCTGCGCTTGAGCAGGGCCGCTCCCAGCATGTAGCTGCGATCATCCGGCACGCCAGCGAGCGCTGCATCAGACAGGCGACTGGTTGCAGGGAGCGTGAGCATGCCCGGATTTCGGACGCTGCCGATGACCTCGACGGTGATGGCTGGTGCGGCGTGCAGGGAGATAGAGGCGGCCACGCCCAGGGCAAGGGCGGCCAGACGCAAAGTGATCAACGGTTCAGATCCGGCAAATAGGGTTTGAGCTGGATGATTTCCAGGCTGGCATCGGGTGCGATGGCCTGCACGCTCTTCCAGATGAACCCGTTGGCCGGGTCTACCCAATAATGGTTGTCGCGCTTCCAGTCCTGGCCTTCCAACCGTTCGCGCACATGCAGCAATGAACGAGTTCTATTGAGTATCTCGACATTCTCGGTGCCAAGGCGTTCGAGGGTGCCGCTCACCGTCATGCCGAAGCGATAGCCAGGCATGACGTCATACTGGCGCTGGACGGTAATGGGCGCTTCGATCTGGTGCAGGGCCTGGAAAGGATTTTGACCCTCGATCCGCATGCCCTGGAGCTCAGGGATGCCACCATGCGTGCCTACCACCAGCCCATCTTCAAGGAAGACGACGCTGCGATCGTTGCTGTACCAGGCTTGGCGATCACCATCGAGGTTGCCCAGAACCAGAACTGCCCCGCCACGCGGGCCGGTAACCTTGATCTGGGGATAGCGGTTCGCTGCCACGTCAGCGGCTGTGGGCTGAACGTCTGGTTTGCTCTGCATTGCCAGTTGTACGGTCTTGACGCTGGTACGGCCCACCACGCCGCAGCCCGACAGCGCAAAGCCCATCAATACGAGCGCGGCCAGGCCGCGCAATCCATGGTTCCGTTGCGGCGCAACGAGAGCGGTCCTGCTCATCATTGGCCAGCCGTCAATTGTCGAGATCGTTACGCGCGCTTGCCGCGTTGCTGATGATCGAGGTGAACGGCAGCAGCTGGTTCACGAAGCGGCTCCAGCGCGTCACACCTGCTGCGCCAACGAAAACCACGTCACCGGGCAGAAGTTCGAACTGGCTGGCAACGGCGAAGGCGGCTGGGGATTTTGCTTCCAGCTGGAATACGCTGGAGGGTGCGCTCTGCAGATCACTCGAGCCCCGGATCACATAGACGGCGTTTCCGTTGGACGTGGACTGCTGCAGGCCGCGTGCACGGCCAAGCGCCTGACTCAACGAAATGTCGCTGGTCTTGAAGCTCATTGCACCCGGCTGGTTCACTTCACCGACGACAAAAATCTCCTTCCGGTCCAGATACGGGACGTAGAGATGATCATTTGCTTTGAGGAAGACGTTGGTAGCGCCGCCGCCCTGACGACCGAGCCGGTCGAGGTCGATGGTGTACGTCACGCCCTCGCGGGTAAGACGCACGCCCGACAGATCCGCCTGCGCCGGATCAAGCCCGGACTGGCTGATGGCATCGCCGAGGGTCAGCGGGGTTACGGTCAACGGCACAGTCGCCGCCTGGCGCGACGCGCCGGTAACCCAGACGCGCTGACTGGCGTAGGTCAGCATGGAAACATCGACCTGGGGCGCTTCGATGACTCGGGCCAACTTTGAGGTGATCTCATCGCGAAGCTCGCCCGGTGTCTTGCCGGCCGCGGCAATCTTGCCGATGTAGGGATAGAAGAGCGTGCCATCGGACTGGACCAGTCGACCGGCTGCATTCAGCTGCTGCTGCGGGCCTGCAGGCACGGTCAGTTCTGGGTGATCCCATACAGTGATGTAGAGGATGTCGCCTGCGCCAATCTGGTACGGGCCAGGCTGATAACTTGTCAGGGCAATCGGCAGCGTCGGGACATCGCGCGAGGCACGGTCCATGGCGATCAGCTTCGGTGTGATCTGGATCAGCTCGATCTGGTCGTTGCCGACCGGCTGATCATCACGGGCCAGGGCGCTGGAGCGCAGGTGCTGACCGGGCGCCCAGACACAGCCGGACAGGGTAAGGGCGAACGCCAGAGTGGCGCCGAGACGCTTGCAGTCCATCGATGATTCTTCCTGGCCCTGTCGGGCAAAACAAAAACCCCCGCCGGACCTGCGCCCGGCGAGGGCGTAATGACCTGACTCCGACTAGCGGATCAGTTGGTGCCGGTGGTGCCGGTGGTGCCCGTCGTACCGGTCGTGCCGGTAGTACCGGTCGGCGGCGGGGTGGTGCCACCGCCATTGTTGTTGCCAGCGTCATCGCTGCTGCTACCCGAGCCGACAGCGTAGGCAACCGAAGCGACAGCGATGCCGGCGCCGATCACGGCCGCAGTGGTGAGGGCGCCGGTGGCGGCACCGGTGGCGGCGCCGGTGCCGGCGACTTCTGCGCTGGTGGCAGCGGTGGTGCTTTCAGCACCAGCAGCCTGCTCAACCTGGGCTTCCTGAGCCAGAGCCATCGGGGAGAAAGCCACGAGGGCGAGAGCGGCAAAGATCTTCTTCATAACGGGGTTTCCTACTCCGTGAGGTAAATTTTCGCTGTCATCTTCGCGTTGAAGGCTATTCAGTGTCAAGTCGGTTTGGGCGCCTGGGCTGGGTTCGCTGCGTCCAATATTTGACGCCTATCGCACAAAGTGATGTCGATTGAAGACTTGGTTGCGGCCTGACAGCTCGGTCGCAAGGCGTATGACCACATCGTGGGTGCGGACCGTGGGCATCAGCATTGGGACCGCCAGTCCCACTATGACTGAGGCGGCAAGGGTGGGTAGGGGGGTTGTCCAGCCTGTGGCGCGCGCCGACAGGGCGAAAACCGTCGCCGCCGTGCCCAGCAGCCACCCACTCACCACCTCAGAGGCGGAGTGGGCGTTAAGGGGCAGGCGCGAATAGGCGACCATGGCGGCAAGCAGCGACCCGAGCAGTGCCCATAGAAGGGGTTTCGGGAGCCGACCAGATGCGGCGAGATACAGGGCGACCGGATAAACCGCTGCCGTCATGGTGGCGTGACCGCTGAATCCGGTGAAGTCCAGCCGGGCCCAGCCAATGCCCCAACCCAGGAAGGCCAGCTTGGAGGCCAGCGTAAGCCCAGCGGCAACAGTCAAGCCGGTCGCCCAGCGAATGCGAAGGGCGCGGCTCTCTTTGGGGCCGAAGAGGATCAGCACTAGACTCAGTGGCAAAAGCCAGCGGCTGTCGCCGAGTTGGGAAAGGCTGGCCCAAAGAGGATGCATCCATGTCACTCATCGCAGGGGACGGAGGAGCATAGGGCAGTTGGCATCTCCGGTGATGAGTGGTGGGCAAACGGCCGGGCGTGGATGAGGCCCATGGTTTGCCTGTATCCTTTACGCCCTCCATGGCCCCGTAGCTCAGCTGGATAGAGCGTCCCCCTCCTAAGGGGAAGGTCGCCCGTTCGAATCGGGCCGGGGTCACCATTTATCAATGACTTACGTTCTGTTTGGCCGGTATCAAGTGCTCTATGCCGCCGTCCGTAAGCGACCTTTTGGCACAGTTGGCACAGTGCTGGTCCTAGCCATGGAGAGTTGTGGTGATAGAGGAATTGGATTTCCAGCCTGGCGCCGATGATCTGCTCTATCACTACTGCACTCCCACGACGCTTCTTGCCATCCTTCAAGGCAAGAAGCTCCGGTTCTCCGATGTCTTTTCTATGAATGACTCAGGTGAGTACACCTGGGGGTTCGGGATGCTGGTTGAACGGCTTCGACGCCATGGGTCACCTCTAGCCGCCGACTTGGCCGAGGACCTTTCGGCGAGCTATGAGTACACGCACAAGATATCCTTGACTACGGCTTGCTGCTTGTCCACAGAAGGAGACATGCTGAGTCAATGGAGGGCATACGCGGAAGACGGCGCAGGGTATTCCATCGGATTTGACCCGAAGCAACTAGGGCAGATGGACGTTAGAGCCATACGGGTCCTCTACAAGCCTGAAGACCAAGAGCGGCTGATAGACAAGGTCTTGTCCAGCATCAGGGAATTCCAGCCTGGAGCTGTATTCAATCCAGCAGATGCTCCAGAGCGAGTTATCGATTTGTTGCTGGAGATGATTGGATTCAAGAATCCGGCTTTTGAGGAGGAGAAAGAGGTGAGACTGGTGCGCCGCATTGTGATGGACACCGAGCCCCACCGTACTTATGAGATCTCCAAGGACGGACCAGTCGAAGTAAAGTTGGGGTTTCAGATGCGGGGCTCCAGCCTGTCCGTATATCAGGACGTGGCTCTGCCCGAAGAAGACCCGGGGATCCGGAGAATTGTCATCGGCCCCAAAGCAGCGGTAGATTTCCGCGCGCTGAGAATTCTTCTTGGCGATTCAGGGATTTCAGGCGTTCGGATAGACAGGTCTGTAGCGCCTTACAGATGATTAGTAGCGGAGCTTAGCTACGGCTCCGTCATCGCCGTCCGGAGTCAGATGGGCGTAGTACTTCTCAGTGGTCGCATAGTCTGCATGACCCGCAAGCAGCTGGATGCGACGCAAGGGCACACCAGCCATCACCATGTGAGCGCAAAACGTGTGGCGGAGCCTATGTAGGTGCCCGCCAATGCCAGCGCGCTCCGAATCTTTCTTGAACCAGTCGGACACGGTGTCTTTGTGCACAGTGACGAGCGGATCAGGCAGGTGTCGTAGCGCCCACCTGGCGTAGCGGTTGAGGGGCACCTCCCGCCATTTCCCTGACTTCGTCCGGCCTTCGCCACTCTCGTCCGGGTCGCTCTCCACTAGTAGGCGGCCGGCCACGATCGAGCTTTTCTCTAGGCCGATGATCTCGCCCCGCCGTAGTCCGGTATGGGCCATGAAGAGCCACAGAGGCGCCCGCCCAGGGTTGGCCCGATACAGCCGGCGCATCGCCGCCCTATCGTAGAACTTGACGGCCACGCTCCGTACGCCGCGAGGCGCCTTCACGGAGGCCAGCGGGTTCACGTCCAGCTCTTTCCATTCGACGCCGCGGTTGAACGCTGCCTTGATCCGTCGAATCTCCTTCCCCACAGTTTCCTTAGCCGCTTTGTCGTCCAGCAACCTGGCGCGCTTGTACTGCTCCACCTCGATCGCTCGGATGCTGTCGATTGGCCGGTGGCCGAAGCGCTCGATAAAACGCTTCATCTCGCTTCTAGCCTTCGAGATCGTGGTCGAGTGCTCGGCCTCGTACCAGTCCAGATACCACTCCAGGTACTCCCGGACCTTGGGCAGTCGCGCCAGGATCCGGACCCCGTGCGTCAGCTCGGCTTCTTTCGCGGCACGAATTCTCTCCGCCTCACGGGCGTCAGGTTGCCCAATGGACCTTCGAAAGCGCTCACCGCCTTCCGCCCAGTCGAGGTAGGCCTTTGTGCCACGCCAGTAGAGTCGAACCTTTGCCATTCCTCTGCACCTTCGATCGCGGCATAGAGCGCCGCCTTTTCGTACAACTGCTTTCCCATGAAGCGCCGGGGTTTGAGTCCGTAGCTGAGGGCGTTCTTGCGGAACTGGCTGTTGGAGACGCCGCAGTAGTGCGCGGCTTCCTCGACCGTCAGCCAGTCCTTGCCTGATAGGTCGAGCTTTTCAGCGGCGCCCATGGCCACCTCCTGTTCCTGCACGCCGGGGCGGTGCTGGCGGCGCCAGGCCAAAGTCCAGCTGTACAACGTTGTCTGCCCCGGGCGCGGTGATCGTGGGCATGACCTTTCGCGCGCTACGGGCTGGGCGGTTGACGCGGCGCCATTCGGCCAGGGCCGCGTCAGGCTCGGCGTGCTTCCCGGTAGCCCGGCACCGGCACTCGACGAAGTGGCCGCCGCCAGCGGCGAGGCCGCGCAGGTCGTGGATGTGGCGCGCGCTGTGGCCGGCGGCGCAGTCCGGCAGCGGCTCGGGGTGGCTGATGTGTCGCTGGGTCATCGACGGGCTCCTGGACTATGGGAAGGTGCTTGACGCGGGGTTGTTTTCTCGTCGAGCCTCGGACTCACAACGACAGGGGGACTGCAATGCAGAGGAATTTCGGAGAATGGGAAGCGTGGACGGCGGTAGAACACGACGGCGGCTCTGTGTATCGACCCGTTATCTGGGTCAAGCACGCCGCGCGGAACATCATTCGTCCCCACTACTTCGAGGGGTTTCGCCTTACCCAAGCAATCGAAGCTACTGACTTCATTGAGCGGCAACTTCAGGGCGTGACCGGCGTCAACGAAGACGGAACCTTGCGCGTCCACTGACGAAGCCATCAGGCCGCCTCCGCCAGCGGCATTGCCACCGGGTCCAAGTTGGCCTCGGCCAGGGCGCGCAGCGGCGGCGGGCTGACGCTGTTGCCGACCATGCGCACCGCGGCGCTGGTGGTCAGCGGGGTGCCGTCGGCCGTGCGGTCGATGACGTAGCCCACCGGGAAGCCCTGCGCCCGGTACAGCTCGTGCGGCTTGAGCATGCGCAGGCCGATATCGACGATGACGTAGGGCGTGCCCTTGATCATCACGGTGACGAGCGCCAGCCGGTCCTTCGTGGTGATGGTGTCGGCCGGCTCTGTCAGGCTCGGCACGTTGGCGCCGGTGCCGTAGTACTTCACCAGGAAGGCTGCAACGCGCAGCGCGCCGGCCTCCTGCTCGGGCGACAGGCGATAGACCTCTGGCTCGCAACTGTCGAAGCACTCGCGGCAGAGGTCTCCGCAGCCAGCAGCCGGCGCGCAGGTTCCACACCCCGCGCAGCGGCGTGCTGCCATCTCCACGCTTACAAGGCGCTGTTGGCTGCCGCTGGCAGTGATGGTGCTGACCGGGTCGCGAGCGTCGTTGCCGTCGCCTTGGTAGAACCCACCGTTGGCCTGTTCGACAAACGCTGAGACCACGCCGAACCTGGTTGCGCCGGCCAGTACGGTGGGCAGCGGGTCACGCGGATCAATCCCGACGACGTTCTGCGCCATCGCGGTCAGGTGGGCGCAGGCCAGCGCGTGGTGCTCACCCTGCGCGGCGATTGTAGACAGCGGCGCTTGCGGGTCCGCGCCAGCCATGTTGTTGCGCAGGGTGACCAGCGTAGCGGCAGACACGCCCAGCGCGTGCGCAGCGCCAGCCGGGCGAGCGGCACCGGCTCCAGAGGTGATAGTCGGCACTGGCTCGGTGGCCGGCGTGCCGATGCTGTCACCGCGGAACTTCACCAGGTGCGGCGCGACCAGCGCGGTATCGGCTTTCGCGGTCGTCGTGTACAGCGGGTCTGCGGCAGAGCGCGGCTCGGACTGGCCGGCCCGGCCGCCGACGCCGGCGAGGATCGGCGTGACCACGGAGAAGTGGCCTCCCTTCACCCCGGCGCAAACCGTGCGAAGCGGCTCGTCGCCGGCCATCGTGCGCTGGTTGCTAGCGTTGGCATGCTCGGCAATGAAGGCAGCGGCGGCTGTTCTGTTGTCCGCGAAGCTCGCCGGCACCGGCACCGGCACCACGAATGGATCAGCGGCCTGCAGTACGTGCCGCATCACGCCCTTGGCGACGCGGCGCATGGTGGCGTCCGCGAGGTCACGTTTCCGCCCGAAGATGGACGGGCAGGGGATGCTGAAGTCCAGGCAGTCGGCGGCGGATACGCGCGGCTTCTGTCCCGGCTCGGTGCCGTGGCTTGCCGCCGGCCACACGATCGGCTCGCCGTCGCGGCGGCCCAGCAAGAACAGGCGCTCCCGGCTGGTGCCGGCGCCGTAGTCGCTCGCCACCAGTTTGCGCCACTCGACGACGTAGCCCAAAGCTCGCAGCGCGGCTACGAACTGACGCCAAGTTCGACCGATGTGGCGCTTGTCGGGGACCAGCAACTGATTCCAGACGGGCACCCGCTCGCCAGGCTCGGCCACCTCTGTGCGGACGTGAACGCGCTCGACTTCGACCCGGCCATCCTTGCGTGTCACTGTTCGGTCTTCGAACACCGCCTTGAAGACGCGGCCGGTGTCCTTGCAGCGCTTAGCCACCAGCGGACCCCAGGTCAGGATCTGCCACACGTTTTCCATCGAGAAGATGCGCGGGGCGGTGTTGGTGCCGTTGACCAGGTCGGCGCGCAGAAGCATGCCGATCCACTTCAGCACCACCCACGACAGGGCGCGGGTCTTCCGGCTGCGCGGTTGGCCGCCCTTGGCCTGGCTGAAATGGGTGCAGTCCGGGGAAGCATGGAACCAGCCGATGGGCCGGCCGGCCACGTCGACGCGCGGATCCGCATGCCAGATGTCTTCGCGGTGGTGGCTGGTGAGCGGGTGGTTCGCCGCATGCATGCCGATCGCCATGGGATCATGGTTGTAGGCAAGCGCCGGGTCTTGGCCCAGCGCCTGCTTCAGCGCCTCGCTGGCGCCGCCGCCGCCGGCGAACAGATCGACCACGATCTCACCGGCGCGCAGGCGGGAGCGCTGCGGCAGGGGGAAGTTGAAGGAGCGGGAGCCATCAGCCATGGGAGCAGTCCTTGTGTTCGGTATCGGGGCGCAGCCTGGTGCGCCGGTTACGCGGCGGCTTGACGGTGGCTAGGGTGGCGAATCCAGAGCGGGGCTCAGAGGGCATGGCAGAATGCTGGCCAACCGACTGAGGGGTTAGAAAATGGAATTTCTGAATACGATGGGCGCTTGCTGGTGGCCCGGGCAGGGATGCACACCGCGATGGGAGGCTTGGGCAGTCGCGGCGGCGATCTTTGCGGGGCTTGGGAGTTGGTTGGCCGCTGGCGTCACTTACTATTCGGTCGTTACTCCAATGGAACGGCGAAAGCTCGTAGAACGAGCGATTGCTACGGCTGCAATGGAAGAATTCGCCGTGCAACTGATCCAGTTGCGTGACGATCTCGGTAGCGCGTCTTTGACAATCAACTCGATCCATCCAGCGATGGATCCCCGACTGGCTTCGATCCTCGTTAAGTCGCTTGAGCGGTGCACGGTGGCAGTTCCAGTCCTTGCACCCACGCCCGAGACGCTCCCCTTGGTTAATTCGCTTAGCAGGCTTAGGTATGCGCTCGGAAAGTGGAGCAGATCGATCGAGTCGTTCGATCTGCGCCCCGAGCCCGACTATTCGGATAACGTCGCTGAGTATGCGATCGCTTCGCTGCAGCACACGCACAGTGTCGCTATGAACGAAATTCGCAACGTCGCAGGCCGGATGCTGGAGTTGGTGCCGACGTATGCCGACGAGTTGAACCGCGTTATTAGCGCTGGCGATGGGTTTGATGCAAGGCCGTACATTGCTCGCGAGAGATAGATTCTTGTCGGTCGTCATGGCTGGCTTCCCTTCTCGTGGTCTCTGATGCGGTCGATGAGGTAGGTGGCTTCCTTTCGCCATTTGTCGCGGTCGAAAGGGTTGAGGTGCTTGGCGAGGTAGTGGAGCTTTTCGAGCGGCTCGATCACCCAGGTGATGCGGAAGGGCATGGCGGAACGGTGGTCGCGGAGCGGGGCGTGCGGCCGGCATTCCGGCGCTGCGAGCCACTGGGCTTCGTCGCAGTCCAGGCAGTGGCCTTGGCCGTTGCTGCCCGGCGGCCAGCGGTGCTGCTGCTTGGCGACCGGCGGGTGCAGGTAGAGCGCGCGGATCACAAGGCCCCGGCGGCGCGGGTGCGTCAC
>Ga0213826_1000313_pt1 | contig 31650 bp, 32 predicted proteins | sample MC6MC0899MG_FD_180668 | JGI IMG/M metagenome (GOLD analysis project Ga0213826, IMG submission 180668) | Enriched soil aggregate microbial communities from Iowa State University, Ames, United States - MC6-MC0899-MG | ecosystem: Environmental > Terrestrial > Soil > Unclassified | place: USA: Iowa...
GTGATGGGTATGAGCATAAATCGCAATATCGTAATCATGCTCAAATAACTGATCAAAATTTTTCTGATGATTAGTGGGCCATAAATCCCCTCCATAATTTTTATTTTGTAGATTATGACTAATACTAATAGATAGATTATTAACTTGTTTTGTTAGGTGTAGTGGTAAATTCTTAATAAGATTAATATAGTTTTCATCCAAATTTTCACACTGATATTGAACTAACCTAGAAACATAGATATCAGTAGCGTTATCAAAATCAATCTCTTTATTCAGTACGTCAAGGAAGCTGTCTTCCCAGTTTCCTTTAACATAAGTAGCAACTTTAATACTATCTACTATTTCAAATAAATCATTTGCTCCAGGCCCAGGCATGATTAAATCTCCTAAAAACCAATAGTCAGTGACACTTTCTTTGACCGAATCTTCGATAACTGCTTTTAAAGCACTTGTATTTCCATGGACATCTGCTAGTAATGCAATTTTATGTTTCATGTATTTCATTTGTCCTCCCCCTAAGATTGACAGACAGTATAATCAAAATAGAATGTACATTCTTATTTTATCATTTTGTGGTATATTATGGAATTCAATCGAGCTATCCTGTTAGTTTAAGTGCAAACCTTCACAATCTCTTCTAAGCTATTACATAGAAATCTTATTTTTTATAAGGTTTTGTTCAACAATCTGGCACTTAATGGCCAAAAGCGCTCTCCTTATTACAGGAAAGCGCCCGTTTATGAGTAAATACCTAATCTAATAATTGAAGCCAATCATGCTTTGGTTCATGAATTTTTATGGCTTGTCTAAGCCAATTTTGCTGCTTAGAATCAAGAATATCCTTAACAGATAAAAAATCCTTATGGTCTTTTTCTCTTGTGTTTTTCACCTTATATAATAAAACTATTTCTGGTGCCAAATATGGTAGGCCTGTTTCAGAATAACTCAACACTGATCTTAAAGGATAGGAAATACGTAAATCCCTTCTAAACCTCCAATTTCCAGCGTCAGATTCGTTTAAGAGAATTTCTAATTCAAACTTTTTTGCATTATTTATAGCATGTATTTCATGAACAGGTAATTCTAAATACTCGTTGTTCCAAGGTGTAAATTCGCCTTTTAAAACTTTTTTAAATTCCCATTCCCGGTTGCTAAGAAAATCCTTTAATTCAATTTGATCTTCTCTAAATATACCAATCTCAATATCATGGTGAACTCTAGTTTCTTTTCCTAGAAAAAGATCAATTGCCCAACCACCTGCAAAAAACCAATCTTTATTGAAATCTGACATTACAGTTGTTATGTAAATACATTTTTCAAATGGCATATAAATACTCCCTAATCAGAAAATATCTTCCTCGAACTTGGAGCCTAAAAAAAGAAGCTCAGCCTTAGATTATTTTTTTACTGAATTGCGCCCTTTTGTTGAATAAGGATATTAAGAGTTCTTGTGGACTTGTTCAATTTTATTGTTGTTCGCTTTTTTCTGAGCTCGCCAAGTATTAATCATACTAGGAAAACCAGCTATCATACTCACCATAAAACTCCACATTACATAACGCCATTCTCCTGTAAAAATCGACACTCCCATAAAAAACACTAGCTGCCCCACAAGTGCAAACCACGAAGCTATCCAAGCAAATTTTAAATTTTCTTTCATTCCCTCCACTCCTCTTATCTAACAAAATACTATAAATAGGGTTGATCTAATACCAAACTGATCTTTAGCTATATACCAATTATTTCAAATTCCCTTATTTTAAGCAATTGTTATCTTCCATTATGAAGTTGACGGTGTTATACTTGTTATTAACCAATGGTCAATAAAAGGAGTTAGAAAATGTCCCCCCGTAAAACAACTTCTCAAGAGCTGACAAGAGAAATAATTTTAGAGAAAGCACGAACCCAATTTGTTGAAAAAGGTTTTCAACAAATTTCCATGCGCAGTATTGCAAAGCAACTGGGCTGTAGTCATGGAGCAATCTATTACCATTTTAAAAATAAAGCAGAACTGTTTTATGCGATTGTAGAAGATGACTTTTCTAAACTGAACAATCGGTTAGAAGAAACCATTCAAGGATCTGAAGATGCTTCGACAAAGCTTTATAATATACTTATTCGCTTTATTGAATTTGGATTAAACCATCAAAGTCAGTATGAAATCATGTTTATGGTAAGAAATACAGAAGTAGATAGTCTATCCCAAGTAGCAGCTAACCACAGTTATCAAATGTTTGCTCAAACAGTCCAATCTTTATCAAAGAAAAAACTGGAGATTATAGACGTGTGGTCTGCATTTTTAGCACTACATGGCTTTGTTTCTCATTATCGTGGATATGTTGGTAATTTTGAAGAAGCTAAGTTGGCAGCTAAATCACACGTGAATTTTATCATAAAAGGTTTAAATGGATAGAACAGCTCTAAATTATTTTACAGGTTTAGAGCTTGCATATATTTTTTTAACATTATTTGACCAGTGGTCAATTATAAAGGAAGGGTGTTATTAATGAAGAAAGCATTAGTATTAGGTGCAACAGGTGGAATAGGTTATGCATTGGTTCGTGAGTTGGTTGAACGAGGTGTGGAAGTCGTTGCTTTTTCAAGAGGAAAGGAGAGGTTACATGCTCTCTATCAGAATGAATCAAAGGTATCCATTTTTTCAGGGGATGCATTAGTGGAGAAGGATGTAATCGAGGCAGCCGATGGTGTAGATGTAATCTTTCATGCAGTTAGCTTTCCTTATCAGGAATGGAAGGATAAGCATCCTTTATGCATAGAGATAATAGTCCGGGCTGCCGAAATGCATCAAACAAAAATTGCACTTGTGGATAATATTTATGCTTATGGTAGGCAATCCAAAATAGAAGTAATTGAAGATACAAAGAAGGAGCCACAAACAAAAAAGGGAAAGATCCGGCTCGCAATGGAAAATAGATTAAAAAGAAGTAATGTCCCTTGTTTGATTGTGCATATGCCCGATCTATACGGGCCAAATGCGGAAAATACCCTCCTTTATGAAACACTAAAAAGCGTTGTTCTAAATAAATCCGCGAATTTTGTTGGTGACATTAAGGTGGCTCGAGAGTTTATTTTTACGTTGGACGGTGCAAAGGCAATGGTGGAACTAGCTTTACGAGAAGATACGTACAACCAAAATTGGAATATCCCATCTGCACATCCAATAACAGGAGAAGAAATAATTGAGATATTGCGTAAGGAAGTAGGATATAAAAAGTCGATTAGAACCGTGTCAAAAACAATGATTCGATTTATCGGATTATTTCAGCCGTTCATGAGAGAGATGGTAGAGATGATGTACTTGACAGAGGATCCTGTAATCTTAAGTGGTAATAAGTACGAAGTGAAAATAGGACCGATACCACATACTCCGTATAAAAAAGGAATTAAGGAAACATTAAATTGGATGAATGAGAAGGTATAGGGGTAACTTACCATTTAATGTGCAGGGGCGTAATTTCGTGAGTTCTAAGAAGACATTATTTTTTATCCAATATTAAAATCGGGCGCTTTTCTAAAGCATGAAATGTGCTCTTCTTAATGAATTGAGCGCAATTCCAGAATAAAAATTGCGCTCTTTCCTTATGTATAAGGCCAGATTGTGGAGGATTATTTTAAAGGAAAATTGGGTATTTTTCTGCAAACCTTCACAATCTCTTCTAAACTATTACATAGAAATCTTATTTTTTATAAGGTTTTGTTCAACTTCCTCAGTTTAATACGATTTTCCTGCCCGTTACTTTAATAAGAAAAAACGATCCTTCCTTATTGAAGAATTGCACCCGTTTGTTTAAGTATATATTTTCACAATCCATTCTCCGTTTGTCTTAATAAACTAATTGCACAAAGGTTTAATATTCTTTGTTATAATTTAAAAAAGATAATTGTAGATAAACTCGACTAGAGGTGAATCAAAATGTATTGGACTCCATTATTTGAAAATGATGTACCAGTGGCACACTTCTGCTCTTAATGGAGTGAAGGTGACTACATCTCTCCGTTAGGGGCATTCTCGACCTAATCAAAAGACGGAGGGTACAAATAATGAAAAACACCTTATTAGGTTCTTTATATTTAATACTAGCTTCAAGTATTTGGGGCGGAATGTACGTTGTTGTTAAAGTTGTAGTATCGGTTATACCTCCACTGGAACTTGTGTGGATGCGATATTTAGTGGCTATTGTTGCACTCCTCATCCTCGGCTTTATAACAGGACAAAAATGGCGAATCGAAAAACGCTACTTCCTAATAATCATAGCCATTGGGATCATTGGTAATGCCATATCAATCGTTGCTCAGGAAACTGGTACTATGCTATCTACAGCACAAATGGGAGCGATTATAACTTCTTCGACACCAGCATTTATGGTTGTATTTGCTCGATTAATCCTTAAAGAACGGTTGACGTTAAAAAAGGGAATCTCCGTTTTTTTAGCTACAATTGGCGTACTTCTCATTGTTGGAATCGGCGATGTAAATATGTCCAGTACAATTGGAGGTATTGCACTATTTATTGCCGCTTTAACATGGGCACTCATGTCTGTACTCATAAAGCGATTACCAAGTAATTATTCGCAAATTGTGGTAACTACCTATTCTATTTTGGTAGCTCTAATCGTGCTGACTCCTTTTGTTCTGCCACGGTTACACGAAATGAATATTTCTCAACTGACTCACCCGACTATTTGGGGAGGACTCTTGTATTTAGGCATTGTTTCAACAGCATGTGGATTTCTACTTTGGAATCGTGGATTACAAATGCTTAACGCCTCAAGTGGGGGGATATTTTTCTTCTTTCAACCTGTGGTTGGTACATTACTTGGATGGCTTATACTAGGAGAGACGATAGGTGTAACGTTTTGGATCGGCTCTATCCTAATTCTCACTGGTGTTTTATTCGTTATCATTGAGAAAAAATAGTATTTAAAAACCCCTTCAATTACCGAAGGGGTTTTGTTTTTGCCTTGTTTGTTATTTGACTATTACTTTTCCTTCCATTCCTTTGCTGAAATGGTACCGACATATCAGTTCATATGTGCCGGGCTTTTCCGGTTTCACGGTAATGGTTTTTTCTTTTCCTGGCTGAACTTCGGCGTCAATTCCGAGCTTTTCCACTGTGAAGGTGTGTTCTCTCTTACCTTCGTTTTTCAATATCAACGTTGTCGTTTTTCCATTGAGAATAGTGATGACTTTCGGATTAAAGTAATCATCATTCAACTTAACCTCAATCGCATTCACCGTCTCCATAGGCTGAGTTACGACACCTGATTCAGCAAATACGCCGAGTGAGCCTAGAGTTGTCACAACCACAATCATTGCAAGCAAAACGACTAATCCTGTAAACCATTTATTCACAGACATGAGCAATCCCTCCTTTCCTAAACACTATTTTTTTCTAAATCATAAAATATTATCACTATAATTGGGTTCTAACTGCTTTCAAATAGTAACTCTTTTAAAAATTTAAAATTCTGTTAGCCTTCACATATAATACTCATTAAAATATCGTCTCATAAAGGATTGTTTTTTAAATAAATGATTTCAAAAACTGCCTGTTCAGCTGACTGAAGTGCACCTTCAAGATGTCCACCATATTGTGGATTCGTCTCAGTACCAGCAAAAATAATTTTCTTCTCCCATGCCCCTGCCTTTGGTGGCTGACCGTAACTCGGAAAGTCTCTGAGCGGTTCCAAGTCTTCCTCAGCAGCCGTTTCGGAATCATTGGCCCAATCCTTATAAAGGATAGCACTTACATTTTGAGCCTCGGGTCCAAAGAGTCTTACCAATTGGTTAATAACCAATTTTAATATTTCATCCTCACCAAGTTCTTGGCGTACCTTTGCTGGTATTCCAAGGAAACCAAATAATGCACCAGAACCTGTTTCAGGAGAAGCATCATGGATTTCTTGTAAAGGTCCAACCCAGCTGGTTACGAATCCAGAGAGTCCTGATTCCCTCCAAAAGGGACGTTCATAGATTGCAACTGCCTTGGCCTGGCCAGCCATCCACGTAGGTTTGCTTACAAGGTCAGTAATAATATTGGGAGGGAGAGAAGGAGAGAATTCAATATGACGCGCCACAATCCGAAGCGGCAATGCAAGAATAACAGCACTTGCCGAAACTATTTTTCTCTTTCCATCAGCAAGGTCTGCTTCAACCGTGATAGCTCCGGCTTCATCAAGTCGAATTGCTGTAACTCGCGTTTTAAGCTCGACTATCCCTGAGGGAATAGTATCTGCTACAGCATCAATAAGAGACTGCACACCTCCTATGAATCGAATTGACCTTGCATCAGAATTTTCAGGCAGTACATAACGCTCGGGTGCTTTGTTTTGGGTTCGTTCTGAAAGCATTGCCCCTTTGGTGTACTGAACAAAAGTTCCTAAATTCAGTTCTTTAACAAGATTGGTAATAGTGCTCTCATACTGCGGCCAGAACCATGTCGGCCCGAGGTCAAATTTACCGAGGTCAGGTCTGTTTGTATTAGATGTGCTCAAGATCCTACCGCCAATCCTATCTCTAGCTTCTAGAACCATACATTTGATTCCCTGTGCATTAAGTAGAGACGCTGCTCGAAGGCCACTTAACCCAGCACCAACAATGACTACAGGTTTGTTCACATTCTTTCCTCCTTAGGGCCGTGTGTATGCTGTATAAATGTACATTTGAAAGAGCTGTTCCTTTTTATATTGATTCTAATTAGTTCCAAAAATACTCCACAAAAAATTCTGTTTTCCTAAACAATCTGGCCTATTTTCTACCTCCACGAGACCATATCACCACTGGAATTAGTAATAAGGATAAAACCCCTCCAACTATTGATAATGTTAGGTAACTTGAACCTGCCACAATCATTCCAGACAAGGCTCCACCAGCAGCTCCTGACAGAGCAATTAAAACATCCACTGAACCTTGAGTTTTAGCTCGTGTGGAAGTTTCAGTTGAATCAATAATAAGTGCTGTCCCACTTATCAAACCAAAATTCCATCCTAATCCAAGTAAAGAAAGAGCAATTACTAGAAGAACCATAGAATCTCCTGGTGCAAATGCTGCTATTAAACCTGACAAAAGCAACGTAATTCCAGAAGCAATAGCCATCGCAGTACGCCCCAATTTATCAACGAGGACACCTGTAACTAATGAAGGGAGATACATGGCACCTATATGAAAACCTATTACAAGACCTACTGCACCCAAGCTATGTCCATGATGTCGCATATGAACTGGTGTCATTGTCATAATAGCTACCATTACAATTTGAGTAAGAACCATAATAGTTGCACCAACGATTATGCCTCTTTTGTTTTCTGTATGTTTAGTTGTTACTAAATGTTCTTTATCACTAGGTTCTTGGTCGGTTGCTTCTAGCGTCCTTGCAATAACTAGTGGATCTGGACGAAGCATTATGAATAGGACAACACCTGCTAGGATATATGCTGCTGCTGCTAAAATGAAAGGACCAGCAAGAGATGGAACACCAATAGAATGAGCGAAATTCCCCATCACATTCACTAAATTTGGACCTGCAACTGCACCGAATGTTGTGAAAACCATTGTAATACTAATAGCAGTCGCTCGCTGTTTACTATTCGCTAGGTCCGTACCTGCATAACGAGCTTGTAAATTTGTTGCTGACCCTGCACCATAAACAAGTAAGGAAGTAAATAACAGGAAAACACTATTTATTATTGCTGCAATTATGACTCCTATTGCTCCAAGCCCACCCATCATAAAACCCGATGTCAGTCCTGTACGCCGTCCATAACGTTGAGAAAGTCTTCCAACTAATAAAGCTGCTCCTGCTGATCCTAAAGTAAGTAAAGCTGAAGGTAGTCCAGCAAACGCATCAGTACCGAGCATTTGCTGTGCAAGAAGTGCCCCCACAGTAACTCCTGCTGCTAACCCTGCACCACCAAAAATTTGTGAAATACTTACAACGAATAACGTACGCTTATATAACGTTTTTTGTTTTTCTTCTGAAGAACGAGTGTAGCTTTGTAACGAAGCTGTTTGAACGTCTGACACTTTTACACCATCTTTGTTTAACATCATATAACCTACCTTTCTAGAAAATTAATTCTATTTCTCATACATCAACTAGATTTGAATCATCATAACACGCACAAAAAAGCCATACAATATCATAATTGTATGGCAGACAATATTAGGTAAGATCATTTAGTAACCGTTTCAGGATCATCAATCCTTGCTCGAGCTCTTCAATCGTTTTTGGTGCACAGACAGCAATTCTTACAGCCCGCTCTGGACAACTATTTCCAACTACAAAACGTTCAGCCGCATACACTTGTACACCCTGCTGTGCAGCTAAGGTTTCAAATTCAGCACCTGTAATCTTACCTGGTAATAGCAACCAACGAAAAATGCCTGTCTCAACACCCAGGCACGTATAGTCTGCTAAATATCGATTTACGACTTGGTTTCTGCGTATGGTTTGTTCCCGATGACCGTCAATTAAGGCTTCAAATTGATTCGATACAATTGTACGTGCTGTCAGTTCTGCTAATAACGGAGAAACCGTTATATTTATATTATAAAGTGCCTTTGAAACTTGCTCCTTGAATTGACTTGGCACTGCTACATAGGCTAGTCGTAGGCCTGGTGCTAATGATTTAGATAAACTTGCAATATAGATAACCTGTTCTGGGGCAAATGATGCGACTGCTGGCAGTGGGTTTTTGTTGAGCAGATGGTACGATGCATCTTCAATTACAAACTGTTTGTAATTTTTGGCAATTACTGCAATCATTTTTCGATTCTCGACCGACATAAAGGAAGCTGTCGGATTATGATAATCTGGAATCAAGTAAATGCCTTTAATATTTTCATTTTTACACGCATATTCATAAGACGTTGGACTCATTTCATAGTTCTCTGATTTTATCGGTACTATTTGCACACTGAGCATTGCTGCGACAGTTTTTAAGCCAGGGTACGTATGATCGTCAACACCAATGCGATCTCCAGGCTTACATAGACTTGCCAATGTAGCAGCAATCGCATTTTGACCCCCGTTAGCAAATAATATATGATCAACAGTTGTTTCAAACCCACCTTTTCGGATTAGCTTTATAGCTGCATCCTTTTGCCAAAGGCTTTCGCCTGCTCGACCATAACCAAACCATTTTTCATATTCTGTCTCTTGCAGCATATTTTTCAGTTGGAGTAATAGTGGTTCGTATGAAGCATTATCTGGTAGTGTCGCACCCATTTCAATTAAATGCTTCGGCTTTGTATCTTCAAGTAAATACGCATTCGATAACGCATCATACGATACAAATGTCCCACTTCCAACAGATGCACTTAACAATCCCTTTAACTCACACACTTTAAACGCTTTTGAAATGGTACTCAAATTTAAATCTAAATAATCAGCCAGTTCTCTCTGTGGGGGAAGTTTGGTTCCAGGTAATAAAACTCCGTTTAATATATCCTGTTCCAATTGCCATGCGAGTGTTTTATAAACAGGCTTTTCAGTTTTATCAATCGATGGCTTCCAGCTCATCGGATAGTTTTCAAAAGAATTAATAGGCATAATAAATATCCTTTTTCACACAATTATAAGATTGAACACTATATAAAACAATTATAATTTTATTAAATATTCCGACTTTTACTGAGTATGATTAAAACATTATAATTTTATGAACGAGCTTTGGTTATAACCGTTTATCCAAAGCTTTATTTTTATGTCTTGTTACACTAAACTGCCACATTAGCTCAACAAGAAAAGATCCACCTGGCTTACAAATGGATCTTCAACTCTTGCACCCGTTTGTTTAAGTGAACTTTTTCACAATGTAGATTTTTTTAGACCTTAAAAATGTATAACCCCGTCCTAAAATTAGGACAGGGTTAACATAAGGTTGTTTAATTTTAATAAAAAACACTTCACCGCACTTAAAACATAACAATAAAGTCGTTTAGAACTAGGTTACTTCTATATCGACATGAAGTTACTTCTGCACTATCTGAATAAGGTTACCGCATGTATCGTCGAAGACAGCTAATGTGATTTCGCCCATTTCTGTCGGCTCCATAGTAAACTTCACACCTTTTTCCGTTAATCGTTTGTACTCTTTGCGAATATCTGCAACGCCAAACATTGTGGCTGGGATGCCATCGGCAAATATCTTCTTTTGATACTCCTTGGCGGCAGGATGGTCATTCGGTTCGAGTAAAAGCTCGGTACCGCCTTCATCATCGGGAGAAACAAGCGTTATCCACCTAAATTCTCCGACGGGAACGTCCTCCTTTTTTACAAACCCCAGCTTTTCTGAATAAAACTCCAGTGCCTTGTCTTGATCCTGTACGAATATACTGGTAACAATGATTTTCATACTGTTTTTGCCTCCTTTGATATTTATGAATTATTGTATTGTGTTAACAAATCTGGCTGCAAACAAAACATTGGTCAGAAGTCCTGTTGCGATTTCATAAAATTACTCTATCCATCCTTTCAGCAAGTTTTTAAGTGGTTCGTTGTTGAACATAAGTACTCGATATTTTCCCTTTCGTTTTGATTTTACAAGCCCCGCATCTTCCAATGCAGCAAGATGTTTAGCGATCGCCTGTCGTGAAATGGCAAGGTTGTGCTTCGTAATAAGACGTACAGTAAGTTCATACAATGTCAGCTCGTTGCGTTCGGATAGTTCGTCTAATATCAACCTCCGAGTCGAGTCGCCAAGTGCTTTAAATATAGTGTCTTTGTCCATACATCAAGTATAAGCAACTTTATGGTTGCTTGTCAACTAGTATAAGCAACTTTATAGTTGCTTGTCAAGGGGACTGTATGCATGTAATCTTTTCACCATAACCTAAGTTCAATTCACCAGCTAAAAAGAAGTCACCGCAGTCCGTTTAATAAAATACTAAAGTACTCGAAACAGAATTATCCTTTTACATAAGCAATTAAACCTAATAAAGCACGTATTCCCTTCTTCAACTCCCGTTAGCGACATAAGAAAAGAGAACGCCCGCAGCGACCCATCTTTAACTCTTGTACCGTTTAGCTGAATAAGGTTATTTTTCTAAAATCAGATAATCTTTTGTTTTAGATACTGAAATACCACGTTCTTTTGCAAAATCAATTATATCTCTCTATATATTATTAGGTGAAAAATTAACAACTCGAATGTTGATTCCTTTTTTGACTTGTATAATAGCACCTTTAGAAGTCCAACCGAAACAGCGAAGGCCGCCCGACAAATGATCGGACGGCCATACTGGAATGTTACTGGCTAAACGATCAACGGATATTTGCCCTAAAAAAATCTTTCCGTTAAAAATTTGGGCCATCTTTTGTACCTATGGGTGTTTACTGGATTATGATAGGATTTCTTTTGTAAGGGAAGGAACCGGAGGATGGAACGTATTCGTTTCATGATAGATTAAACACAGTAAGTTAAGGGCTATGGCAAGATGGCTCTGACTCAAGCCATAAACTTTTTAGCAACGCTCCCTGATTGCAGCCGAACCATCATCTTGGGAGTAAAGGAATCAAATACAAATGCCTTGCGGTTTTATCAAACATTCTGATACCGGCTGGAGAGAACTTGAAGAACTATTGTTAGAATACATATTCGCTAGTTTTACTGCGGAGATAAACAAAGAGGATGCCTTAAAAGTGTCAACACCTTAGTTTTAAGACATCCTCATCCTCATATTTCAAACTAATAAATCATTTCACTACAATTTTTTACTCATGTTATACCAAGTGACTCCTCCATGCTACTTTCTTTTATCAATATTGTTGGTATTTTCCCTATACTTGCTGATGAATTAGTAGAAGTTTTTTCTGTCCTGTTTTTCAACTATACTTCTTAATTACCGCATAAAAAGGACCGTCGAAAGACGATCCTTTTTTCACTAAAGTACCCTATAGTTTAATAACCTGATTTACTGATTATATCTTCAATTTTTCATATTAAACTACATAGATATAGTTTTTGTTGCAACTGTTTGTTGAAATGCCTGATCATGCTCAACAATAACCATTGTGGGATTAAATCTTTGAATAAGCTCTTCAATCTGCATGCGCGAATAAATATCAACAAAATTTAACGGTTCATCCCAAATATATAAATGAGCCTTTTCAGATAAACTTTTGGCAATAAGCAGCTTTTTCTTTTGTCCACCAGAATAATGAGATATATCTTTCTCAAATTGAATTCGGTCAAAATCCATCTTCCGTAGGATGGATTTAAATAACGTTTCATCAATCTCATGCTCTTCAATAAAGTCCGATAACAGTCCCTTTAAATGAGAAGTATCTTGTTGGACATAGGAAATGATGATGCCTGAACCTACATTCATTGAACCTGTATGTTGTATCGGATTTCCTAGAATTAGTTTTAGGATACTACTTTTTCCGCTTCCATTCTTTCCATCAAGCACAATTCGGTCACCTTGTTCAACTTTAAAGCTAATTGGCTTATTCACTATTTGGTCATCGTACTTAACAGACACATCAGCCAAAACAATCAATTCATTTGACTGAAATTCCAATGCTTCTAATTTTAATGACTCAGTTTTTTCTACATTTTTTAGCAGTTTTGACTTTTCCTCAATAGCTTTTTGTTGCCTTGTTTCAAGGTTCTTTGCTCTCTTCATCATCTTTGCCGCTTTATGTCCTACAAAACCCTTGTCTAACTTAGAACCCGAATTCGTTGTCCCATTTTTGGAAGCTTCCACTTGGTTAGACCAACCTGCTGAACGCTTTGAAGACTGTTTTAATCTCCCTATGTCTTTTTGTAGACGCTGATTTGTTGCCTCTTCGTGTTCCTGCTGTCTATCAAAATTTAACTTCCAAGAAGAATAGTTACCACTTTGAACTTCAATATTTGCCCTATTTATAGATAAGATATGGTCAACGCATCCATCTAAAAAGATTCTGTCATGTGAAATTAAAATAAACCCTTTTTTCTTCCTTAGATAATCAGAGACCATCTTTCGTGCTTCAGTGTCTAAATGATTGGTTGGCTCATCAATTAATAGAAATTGACCTTCAGTCAAAAAAAGTGCAGCAAGCAACACCTTTGTTTGTTCTCCATTTGATAATGTTTTAAATGGGCGGTACATGACCTCGGCATCAACATTTAGATAGGATATTTCACGAAGATATTCCCAATCTTCTGCTTGAGGGCAAATTTCTTCAATGATTTCATGAGTATACTTGTTTTTATCCGAAACTGGATAAGGGAAATAATTAAATTCTACCGAAGAAATGATTTTCCCACTATACTCATAATTCCCTAATAATAAATTAAAGAATGTTGTTTTCCCTCGCCCATTTCTACCGATAAATCCAAGTTTCCAATCCGTATCTATTTGAAAGTTTACACCTTCAAAAATATTGTCAAAGCTACCTGGATAAGAAAAAGTTAAGTCTAGAACTTGTATCATTGACATGATAATTCCTCCTTTGTAAATCAACACTTTTTACTTTTTATACAAAGTCGGCACATCCATCTATTCTAAATTTCTCCGTATAAGTTTGATGGATATTAACGACTTATACGGAGTATTACATGCGTAACAATAGTGTCTGAATTGCTCATTTCTCTCTCTCCTTTATTTATTAGATTAAAGTTAAAGATCAATCTTATCTATGAGAGAATAAAAAATCCTCCCAATTTGTACTTGGAAGGATTAGTCTTTCACTTATATTAAATAAGTTCTTTTTTGCCGTTGGAATCATGACAAATAAAGTGTAAACCGATTTATAAAAATGGATAGACTAATCCTATATTTTGTAGTTTGAAGTTATTCATTTCAAATAAAAATATAGATTAGTTAATCATTGTCCATCCATCAGTCCTCTCAATATTGTATTTTTATATTAACAAATTTTTTAATGGAATACAATTCAGCATCATCTTCACCTCAAATTACTGCTTGTTGCTCTTTTGATAATTCCCATACAATTGACCACAAGCAGCATCTATATCAATTCCAAATTGACTTCTAATGGTCACATTAATACCTGATAATTTTAATTTATTGTAAAAATTAACAACATGACCTTCATCAACTTCACCGAACCTTAAAGGAGAACTGACGGTTGGGTTATATCTGATTAAATTTACATGATATAAACGCCCTTCTTTATATCGACCTTTTAATAGACTTACTACTTCTTTAGCATGGTCAATAGAATCATTCACACCAGGTAACATAATATAAGCAATATATACTTTTCTTGATGTTATTCGTATATGCTCATCTAATGTGTCCATTACATCTAATAATGGATACCTATCATTAATCGGCATCAACTTACTTCGTTGTTCATTAAAAGGAGAATGTAACGAAAACGTCAAATTGACTTGCGGATAATTCAGAGTCATTTTTTTTATACTTGGTATAATACCAATAGTTGAAATAGATAACCTACGAGGGCTTAAAGCAAACAGCGTAGGATCAGTGAGTACATCTAAGGCATCAAAAACTTGTACATTAGCTAACGCTTCTCCCATCCCCATAAAAGAAATACTATCAATTGAGTGACCTTGTAAGTAAAAATGGAGGATTTGGTCAGTTATTTCATCTGAAGTCAAATTTCTTTTTAATCCAATGTCACCTGTTGCACAAAATTTACACCCAAAATTACATCCGCACTGAGAAGATATACAAAATGATTCCCACCCAGCTTTATATTTCATATTTACCGTTTCTATTTTTTCATTTCCTGAAATTTCAAATAAGATTTTAGTGACTTGCTCAGAATGTTGTTCCTCTAAAGGAACAACATCTAAAATAGACTCTCCAAATTCCTTAACTAAAATTTCTCTTAACGATTTTGGAAGTACACTAATTTCGTTGAATTTATTTATTCTTTCTTTAAAAACGGCATTCAATATTTGGTTCATTCTAAAATTAGGGTAATTATGTTCCCTTAAGAATTCTTTTATTCTTCTATACTTATTGTTTTGTTTTAATTGCATCTTTCTCATCCTTCCATAAGACTCTCTGGTTTTATAGGAGTTAATAGAAAGGAGCTGTCTATCCCTTAAGTTAAAAATAAATACAAAAAAAGCACCGATAAAATTATCGGTGCCGAACTTAAAATAAAAAATATGCACAAATAAATAAGGACTCTAAGCCATTGCCTTGTAATTTATTTGCCATAGAGGTACAGCTCCGATAACTGTTTTTGTATGGTTGTATAGCATAAAAAAGGACAGACCACTCCCTTTGTCCGCTAAACCATTACCAATTTTTACATTTTTACCAAACAGAATTCTAAAAACAGTTAACATTGCTTGCACCTCCCTTTGTCAAATTTATTATTGAGTAATCTAACATATAAGTGAATATATGTAAAGGGTAATTCGAGAATTATTGTAAAACTAAATTTTAATATAAATAAATCATTAGAAGAATATCAATTTATTTATTCTTGATACCATCTTTCATTAAACTCAAGTTTCAAAGCATTTCCTAAATATTTTCCAAATTTAATAAAACCTCTCCCTCTTGCAGTAATTATGTTTCCATCCTTCACAACTAATTCCTCTGAATAATTTTCCATTTCAAAGATGCCTGAACTCTCCATATTTTCTGGAGTCATTCCAACAGTATATTTTTTTCCCTTTAAGATTCCTGCTTTTGCTAATAAATATGGAGAACTTGATATACTTGCAATAATTGTTTCCTCTTTAGCAACTTTCCTAATAAAGTTAATAATTTTGTCTTCATTTGTTAATGAAAAAATATCCATACATCCTGTTAATAATAGACTATCAATTTCATCAAAATTAACGTCATCTACTGTTGTATCTGTTACTACTGATAAACCAGACTCACCTTTTATAGGTTGATTATTTACCCCGATTGTAACTGTTGGTTTATTTCCTTGCATTAAGATAGATAATGCAACACTAAGTTCGTACTCGCTAAATTGCGGATATAATAAAACTGCTGTTTTTTTCATCATAATTATTCCTCCATAAACAATAATAAAATAAATGATTCCTTATTCTTTTATAAAATATCCATTCTTCATAAACTGTTCCATAATAATTCAACAGCAAGACTTTTTAATCCTCTTTAATTAACCAGATTGTTAGCACAACAAGAAAAAGACCGCCGCAGCGATCTGGTATCTTTAACTCTCACACCCTATAGGTTAAGTACCATACTTCACAATCCTTTATGTGTAATATACAAGAAGACAATCAACATACTGGATAATTACGGAAAATCCTATGATGACATAAGTTTGTCCAGGCAAGAGGTATTTTTATGCTCTATATAATCATAAACAGAAAAGCATCCAAACTGGTTCATTTGGATGCCTTTTTTCAAAATCTGAGACGAACACACTAATTGTTCGCTGATCGTAATTATTTTTCATTTGCAGTATTCCCCATTGCAATAGAAATTCTATTCCAACTATTGATTTGATTAATTATTAGAACAAGGTCAACATATTGTTTCTCCTCATAATGTTCACGTACTCGTTGATAAAGCTCATCAGGGACACGTTTTGTCGGGATTAAAGTCACGTACTCTGTCAACTCAAGAGCCACTTTTTCTGCATCTGTGTAGAATGTACACTCTCTCCAAGCACTAATACAATATAACCGTTGTTCCGTTTCTCCCATTTTTCTAGCATCTGCCGTGTGCATATTCAAACAATACGCACAACCATTTATTTGAGAAGCCCGAATTTTTATAAGTTCACGAAGTTTACGGTCTATACCTGTAGTTTTCGTATACTTCTCCATTTCCATCATTATTTTAAGTGCTTCTGGTGCTACATTGTAATAATCAATTCGTTGTTCCAATTTAATTACCTCCTAATATTTTTGTCATTTAAGACAATATGAATTCAGATGCTAATCTTGAGCAGCATCTTCAGCTTTGAAGAAGATCATCTATTTTTGGATGTGCGTTAATTATAAGTGTTTTGTTCATTTGTATTTTCTCCTTTAAAATGAATTTAAAGTGATAAATAAAGACTAAATTAATCGACGATTAATTTAGTCTATGATATACGCTATAATTATTTTTGTCAAATGAATAGAATTTTCCAAAAGAGATTTCTTTTATTTGACTAGAACTCTAAATACACCTAAGATACAATTTGAAAATCCTTAAACAAAGGTAGGTGAGTTTTATGCAATATAGCGTTGGAGTTGAATATGCATTACATTGTCTCGTTTATTTAATTGATGTTCCTTCCAAAGAAAGTGTTGGAATAAAGGATTTGGCAGAATTCCAAGGACTTTCTGAGACATTTCTTTCAAAAGTTTTCGGTAAATTATCTAAGGCTGGTATTGTAAGTTCTGTCCCAGGCGTAAAAGGAGGGTATAGGTTATCTAAGTCCCCAGAAGATATTTCCTTTTGGGATGTAGTCGAAGCAGTTGAAGGCCCTAAGCCTATTTTTCAATGTAAAAATATTAAAGAAAATGGTTATTTGTATAGAGAAAGCTGCTGTTCAGCTCCCTCCTTTTGCACCATCAATTTAGTTATGCTCTCTGCGGAAGAAAAAATGCGTGATGAATTACGTAGTAAAACACTTTCATGGTTAAATGAAGAGCTTGATCGTGTCTTACCCAAACGAGTACGTGAAGATACTCGGAAATATTTTTCAAAAAGCAACATATAAAATAACCTCTCATAAAATTCCTAAATAAACAGGAATTTAGAGAGGTTTTTTGCTTAGTTCATGGAAAATGCATCATTATTTCTCTATTGATGACTACAACCAATCTTGAACTAACCTTGCCCGTTACTTCAATAAAGTTCAACATAATGAACGTTAAGCCTTTTTAACGTTCATTATGATATAATAAAAAAACGTCTAATCCCATATGTACCAAGGGTTTAGACATTTTTATAACCATGTTAATTAAAGCGTTAATTTGTATTATACGAATAGTCTTCCTCTTATCCACTTACATCCATTGATTGTTTTTTAAAAACTAAGTTGTACGCTGTTAAAAGGATACTCTTTAAAAGCAGTTTGTATTCTAGATAATCAAAGGAATGTCTCAATTTTGGGGACATTCCTTTTTTTCTGACCAATAATATTTAATTTCCTTCTTAAACAAAAGCACCCGATAGTTTATGTGACAATGTTCACATTTTTTTACCTTAACAAAATCAAATCCCTATTTGTGTTGGGGCATATCAAAAGGACGCCTTTTTACTAAAGAAAAGCGTCCTTTAACGGAACAAATTAAACGTCGGTTAACGTAGCAAATTAGTTCGCTGCTTGCCTGTCATAAAGATACATAATATAATCCGTCGGTACGCTAGGATAACCCTGTTGTCGAATCATCGCGGTAAGATTCCCACGGTGGTAGGTACCGTGATTGACGACATGCTGCACGAGTTCTGAAAGATGGGTTTCCAGTCGTCCGAAAGTCGGATGTTCCGGAGCTATAGACTTGTCCATATCTCCTTGACTATTGAAAAAGGCTTTATACAGTTCAACCAGTTCTGCGTACAAGGCTTCCATTTCTTCGAGTCCCTTATCCTTTGTCTTTTCTTGCGCCTGTATAATAGAAGCTTGAATCGCATCCATACTATTCTCTCGCATTACACCAAGATATATTGTATCCGCCGTATAAATGTGAACAAGCGTCTCCGCAATTGAGGGAAAAACACTTTGGGTTTCCTGAGTATAAACGCTATACGGCAGATCTTTTAACCTTTCGAATAATCTGTTGTTAGCCCAGATGTGGTAGTCATATAACTGTAAGGCACGGTGTTTCATTTATAACTCCTCCTTATTTTTCGCCTTTTTATCGCTTTATTCCATTATACAATCCCTTCCCTGACAAACTCGGTCAGCGAAGTTAATTTATTTCTGATCCTTACTCCACAATCTGGCCCGATTGTGGAACAGAAAAAATCCTGAATATTAACACAGAATTTTTAATCAAATTTTATGATAAATTATCAATCTTTATTTTAAATAATCGAACTTTGTTTTAAATGATCAATCTTTTTATATAACTACATCGAGCAGGGATGCTGGCCAATTGAACCGAACCCTTAGAAGATGAATATTGAGACATATTAGTTTTCTCCTTAAGACGAATCAAATTTACTACTTAGGTCGAACGAATTCCTTCAAAAGTGTTTATTACTAATTGTTGCACATAGGGTTCGTCCAACGTTTCACCTGTCACAAGCAAACGATAGAAAATCGGTCCGTAAATTAAATCAATGCATATGTCAATGTCGAGACTTTTTTTCAATTCCCCGCGTTGAACCCCTTTCTCCAAAAGACTCCTTGCTTCAAGTCGGCGGGGACGGAAATATCGAGCCCGATAGGCCTCTGCCAATCCTGAATCAAACTGTCCTTCTCCTAATAACTGCGTAATGATGGTCCCCTCACGACTTGTCAAAAACCGGGTTAAATTTGTGGCGTGAATTAGAATATCATTATATGCCGAACCCGTATCAGGCACGGGCAATCTTTCCGAGGCGGCATAAAGGAAACCATCCATCACCACAGCAGCCTTGTTTGGCCACCATTTATAAATCGTGGCTTTGCTAACTTGGGCACAATCAGCAATTTTATCAACTGTGACAGCTTGAAAGCCATTTTCCAACAATAATTCATATGACGCGGAAAGGATTGACTTTTGCGCTTCTACATTACGCGGCCTGCCTCTTTTACCATTCATCGTAATAATCACCTTTCTTCCGAAAACAATAAACTATACGTTTAGTATACTAATTATATACAAATAAAGAAAGTTGAATTCACCTATTTACAAAACTGTACGTTCAGTATATTATATTGTTATTCGATTTATAAACTACACGTTCAGTATTTATAAGTTAGGAAGGAAGACTTAACATGAAGAGTAATCCGCATGACATTGTAATTGTCGTGAACTAATGAAGTTTCTGACTGTAGATCATTATATTTTTTATAAGGAGTTGTTCAAAATGACTGATTTAAAAAAACAAACAATCGAAAAAAACATCCCTACGTGGTTAAGCATACTTCTGGCTACCGCATGTGGTATCATTGTAGCTAATCTTTACTATGCGCAGCCCTTGGTCGGGGTAATCAGCTCATCAATCGGGCTGTCACCAAACAGCTCTGGCTTCATAGTCACGTTAACACAGATCGGTTACGTAGTCGGCTTGCTGTTTATCGTGCCTATGGGAGATATTGTTGAAAATCGAAAGCTAATTGTAGTATCTTTACTATTCACAGCAGTTGCTCTTGCAATTACTGCAGTGTCGAAACAAGCTATGCTGTTCTTAGTCGCTTCGTTTATAATCGGTTTAGGCTCAGTCGCTACGCAAGTACTCGTACCTTTTGCGTCATATCTTGCATCCGAATCTTCACGCGGTCGTGTTGTCGGCAATGTAATGAGCGGTTTGTTACTTGGAATTATGCTCTCTCGTCCTTTGTCGAGCTTGGTAGCTGACTTTTTTGGCTGGCATGCCGTATTCGCTTTGTCTGCAACAGCTGTTATTATTTTGGCTATCGTACTTTCGAAGGTGTTACCTCCAAGAAAGCCTTCAACGGACACACACTATGCAGCTCTACTCGGTTCTATGTGGCACTTGCTGCGAACAACACCGATATTACGCCGTCGGGCTGCATATCATGCATGTGTATTTGCGTCTTTTAGCTTATTTTGGACAACAGTTCCACAACTGTTATCTAGCCCTGCCTTTCATTTTTCTCAGAAAGGTATTGCGTTGTTCGCACTTGTTGGAGTCGCGGGTGCGGTAGCCGCGCCCTTGGCGGGACGAATAGCCGACCACGGCTTGACTAGACCCGCAACAGGAATTGCACTCCTTACTGTCGTCTTTTCTCTTTTATTACCGCTTATTGTCCAAACTAGCTCACCCATCGGAATAGCTGTTCTCGTCGTTTCATCGTTATTATTGGACGCCGGGGTATCCGCAAATCTTGTACTCGGACAACGTGCGCTTTTTTCGCTGAGTCCTGAAATTCGTAGTCGTCTAAATGGGCTTTTCATGGCTATTTTCTTTTTTGGTGGTGCAATTGGATCCGCAATTGGGGGATGGGCATACGCCGTGGGAGGATGGAGTACTACATTATGGATTGGAATAGCTTTCCCAGTAGTTGCCATACTTTATTTTGCCACAGATAAGAAGTAGTTCTATGATAGTCTTCTTATTGGGTGTATTAGCAGTCAGGAGAGAGGCCTGGCTGCTTTTTTGCTACTAAATAAGTTTCAGTTACTTAACATAAGTTAGCTATGCTTATATATTATATATGTATCTTTCATATACAAAACAATAAAATAATCATTATTTTAAAGCTTTCAAAACTAATCTCCCTTGAGTAAATAAGCGTTCCTACTTATTACAGAAACGTCCCCAAAAGTTGAGAAATTCAAATGAGCATGTTTAAACAAATTTATTATGTTTTAAACGGCTTTATTGTAAATTAAACAACTTTAATATCTCTGCACACACATCATTCGACTTTCTTATTTTTCTCTTTCTTCAAATTGCTGTAAAAAGTATTTTTGGCAATTTGAAATAGCCAAGTAGATACTTTACTACGTCCTTTAAAACTATGAATTGATTTAAATGCTTGAAAAAATGTTTCTTGTGTCAATTCCTCAGCATAAGTTTGTCTTCAGATAAATAGAACAAATATTTATAAATCTGTTTTTCGTATTTGATGTATAACTGTTTAAACTCATCCAATTATTTACCTCCTTTCGAAAGCCTTCAGTATGTAAGTGTCTGCATAAAGTAAAACGTTACATTATTTAATAAAAATTTTAATAAGGGATAGGATTTCCCTCCCCCTCTATCAATGTTATTTTTTACTATCCTGTTCCCTTACTTTAAGTACATTCCTTCACAATCTCAAATTATTTTAGAATAAATATCTAATTTAACTCCCAAGTGTTAGTCAATTTTCTACTACATCTCTTTCTTTAACTCCCCTGTCCGAAGTTGAAGAAGTACCACAAAAATAAGCGTTAATTCTTAAAATTAGCGTTAATCCTTCTTAATGTTAATTATGATATAATAAAAAACGTCTAATCCCATATGTACCAAGGGAGCTGGTTGGTTAACTCCCTTTACATGGTGTCTATGACCATCTTCTTCTGATGTATTCACCTTCTATAAAAATATTACTGTCCTTCCATTTTCTTTGCATTCAATCTTTCTTCTAATACATGAATCATATAAAGGAAATGGTCAGCTTCCCGTAAAACATGGTCTGCTAAGAGTGGATTAATTACGTTACGAATTTGACACGATTTGATCAGGTCTAATCCCGCTTGCTTAAAAGCACGAATTTCCTGTGCAGCAGTTTCACTTTCTTTGTTCATTTTTCCAATAATCGGGTAAGTAGGCTGTTTGTGATAGAGCATCGACTCGACATCTCTGGCTTGATTCAAAAGTACTTCAAAATCATCTCCAAATTTCAGTGCTGCCCTTACTAAATTCCTTTCTGATTGATCAAGCAACGAAGCTATAAAACGGGAGTGTTCCATCATAATACGAAGCCAAAATACATTCTCACTAATAATGGCATCTTGAATGGGATCCAATATTCCTTCATTAAATTTTTTTAATGTCCGCATAAAATATTCCGCTTCACGTGCAATATGGTCCACTAGTAAAGGAAAATTGAAGCCGCTTACTTTGCAATTAATAATTAGGATTAACAAATTCCGTTTGAAATTTCTAAAGCCATGCACTAATTCAATACTTTCTTCGTTTAATTTTCTTACCAATGTTACATTGTTCGGCACTTGATAAGCCTTTTTTTCCTGTTGTTCAAAATAATAATGAAACCTGTCTGTTTGTTGGATTAGCTGAGTGTCTTTACGATTAAATCCTTCTCCCAAGAATAACGCGTGCTCCTTCATAATTCTAAGCCAAAACCTGTTTTCAGTAATTGAACGTTCAACAAATAATTGTTCAGTAAGTGATTCAGGTCTTGCTGCAAACGATTCAGGTGCAATCAACATCTGATTAAATTGATCCGAACTAACATGACCAGGAAGTGGGGGTTGATTTTGCATGTTTAATCTCCTTTACTATGGCTTTATTACTATTGATATTAAAAATTAATTCGAATATGTTTTGGACAAAGTAAGATTTCATATGAAAATTATCTAGGTTATAAAAAAACTTGCTTAAAAGGCCAAGGCAGCAAAATCGTTTCAGGGAGGTTTCGTATTTAACCTTTCAGAACGAAACTTTCTGATGTAAGAGGAAGATACTCAGCCACATCACTAAAATAAATTTATCCATTATATAGATATAAGCCTTTCCAACCTTTTGCTTCTTTCATATTTTGTAACTATCAAAGAATGGGAGGTGTAAATAATATGTCAGATGGATATGGCGGAGGAAGTTTTGCTTTGATTGTAGTATTGTTTATTCTACTTATTATTGTAGGGACTGCATTTGTTTTTGGAGGATTTTATTGATAATCATTCATGCTTTAAGATTGGAATTAAAAAAATGATTGGTTACGGTGGTTAAAGATAAAGTGGTTCCTCATTTGTTTTAAATGTGGAATTGTTTTGCCTTTTAATTAAGGAGCTACTTGATGTCTAAATGATCCCCCCTATTTGTTTAAACAACAAAATAAGCACCACTAATAAAATGATGCAGGTACATGTTCCATCGTATATTAGTGGTGCTTCCTCATTTTATAATTACTTCTACTTTGGTTGTTATTCTGTTATAGTTTTCTTTTATTTATTATTCTTATACACAAAAAAGTCATACCTCAAACAGTCATGATTGATGCACTATCTCAAAAAAATAACCTCTAATCGCTTGGACTAGTTTTACCACTATATTTATGGGTATGTGGATGTGCACCGTCCACCGATGTTACTCCTTGAAAATTATGATAATGTCCCCCACTGGACAAAGGAATAGCGGGACCTGTCACTCCTCGAATTTCATGTCTATGCCCTTCATTAATTGAAGTCACAGTAAATTATGAATGGGTATGCGGAACTCCAGTAGGTGCAGGTTCAGTCGTTCCAGCATACTTGTGGTCATGCCCTACATTAATGCTGGTGATTCCTGAAAAATGATGTCGATGAATGGGTCTTCCGTCCCACGAAGTTAAATATAAAATGTGAGAGTGTTCTGAATTCATATTCGAATCGTTTGAATGAAGAATAAATCCAGTAACTGGTATTCCTATATTATTAACACCTTTCTAATCGATATCATAAATTTATGAAATGACTAATTAACTCATGCATATTTTCTAAAAAAACATAACTAAAGTAAGAGCCGGTATTAGACTCGTTCCAGACTTATTTATTTATCTAAAATTAAGGGAATTAAAGATCTTTTGTCTTTACAAGGTAATTGATTAGTAACTAAAGAAGCGTATCTTATAAAAGATACACTTCTCGGAGGTGGGAATAAGGTGCCTTGGAAAGGCTTTGGCGATGGAGAGAAATTCCTAATCTCTCATTCATAAAATATGAAAAAAAAATAAAGATGATTGGACAAGCGTTTATAATAGATAAAGTTATTTAAAAATAATAAATACCCTTATAAACTATTTGTGAATTTTTATAAATATGGATAATTATCCAAGAAATACTTGTCAAAAAAACTATATATAGAGAGAGAAAGTTATTCTTTCTTCGCATTAATACAAAAGGTGGTGTTAGCTATGTGGGGTTGCGGCGGCTACGGAGGTGGTTATAGCGGCAGCAGCTTTGTTTTAATCGTAGTATTATTCGTTCTATTGATCATTGTTGGAACTTCTTTTATGGTCGGCTACTAATTATTGGTCTAGCTACAAATGGAAAAGGGCTGGTTAGTTAAGTCTAATCCGCCCTTTTTCAGATGGACTTTTGAATATCTTTACATACCTATTAACCGTTACTCATTTTTGGTCCCGAATAAATTTAACAGCATTTAAACCAATCATCTGTGCAGCTAAAGCTGTGTTTCCATCTGGTAATATCGGCGCAATGGAAAGATCGGCAACTTTGAGGTTTTCGGTACCAAATACATTCAGAAATCCATCGACAACTCCTTCTTCAATAGTCCTTCCCATCCTGCATTGTCCACCATAATGATTAAGTGCGTTATAAGAGGCTTTAGCAAAATTAGCAAGTTGCGCTCGCTTCTCTTTTGAGTCCTTTATATTAAAAATATCTTCGGAAGGATATACAACCCGATAAATTCCTTCGGGATCTATTTGACGGGCTCTTTTAATAATATTATAAGTCTCAATATAGTGATCCACCATATACTCTAAATCATCAGGATTGGCCAATGGGTTAAAGTCAACAGATGGGTATGCTTCAGGATCGCTATGTGCTGCCAAAATGGTCCCTTTACTTCTAGGATTAAGATCTACTATTCCAATACTCATGATATTACTAGGATTATTTTCGTTAAAATTCCAGTTGTTTATCAAGACATCCTGTACGGGAACAAATCTTGGAAAAATGTTACCTAAGAGTTGAAGACGACGACTTGCACGTTTCCCTTCATTATCATCTCTTTTAAATGCGCCCAATGGTATTGGCTGATCAGGGTCAGATGACATAACCATTAAGAGCCGGGGGGTTTCGACTTCAATTCCAATCCCAACTGCGTAATGTGTTTGAAAATTGTACCCAACATTTGGGCTTTCAACTAATGTAGATATACCTGCTTTTTCTAAATCGGAGGTTTGACCAATTCCAGAACGGTTCAGAATCACAGAGGAAAAATTTCCTGCTGAGACGATAATGCCTTGTGTAGCAAAAGCTCTTTGCGATTTCCCGTTTCTGACAAATTCAACACCCACAGCTATTTGATTTTCTCCGTCCTGTTCAAATAAGATTTTATTTACTGTGGTTTTTGCAATAATTGCCAGTTTTCTTCGCCCAACCCCAAACTCATCTGGATCAAATTCGTCGCCTTGTGTCACTATAAATTCATTTAAATATCCAGTTGCAGTTGAAGATCGTATAAATTTTCTCGATTCCAATTCTTCTTGAGTAAATTGTGATTTAATAAATGTACAGTCCCTTATACCCGTATTATAGTCTTCTACAATAGGAATTCCTAAGACATCGGATGTGGCTTTGGCTAAAGTAGTGGTAAGACCATTGTTAGGAATAATCTGTTGTCTTATAAATATGGGGCCATCAAATCCTCTTTCATCTGGGTTTTGAGTGTTACCCGTATAAGTTTCATTTTCAATAAATAACTCGCGTACATTATTATAACTCCATTGAGATCCTACAAGACTTGCCCAATCATCATATAGGTTCCTGCTGCCTCTAACAGCAAGCATGGCGTTGTGCTCAGAACTTCCTCCAATCACTCTGCCACCTGATAATAGGATTTGACGGCCAATAGTTTGCTCTAATTTAGACAGGATATTGAAAGAGAATTTATTATCAGTGGATAATGTTAGAGAAGTACCACCATTTGGGCTACTCATTTGCTCCGTCATATTTGTACCTGCTTCAAGGACAAGTACTGATGTCGTTTTATCATCAGATAATTCCTTGGCAATCACACCACCAGCTGTTCCAGCACCGATTACAATAAAATCAAAAGTATTTCTTGGGGACATTTCATCCTTCCTTTCCGAATCCAAATAAATATAATTAACACCCCTCGTTTATTTGTATGAGGAATATCACTTTTTGTGTGTTTGTCCATGTTACTTTCGTCCTTCTAATTGGATCAAGACACTTATAGTGATTCTTAAAGAAGATGACAATTTTGAATTGGAATTATCCAAAAATGGCAAAAAAATTAACCCCGGGGGGTTTATCTTAAGGAAACTCAAACATAAATATGATTAAATATGAAAAAAGGCATCCGAATGGGGACATTCGGATGCCTTTTTTCTACAATCTGAGGCACTAAAATTAGTGCTATTTATTATCATATTAAACAACCAACAACTCTTATACGCGAAATTTTTCGGGGAATTGTTTCACAATTGCAACCGTGATGGTGTCCGACATTTGTAAAGCTTCCGCCTCAATTTTATCAAACACAGCAATACTCCCTTTAAAATCTTTTTGGATCATTAATACTGCTTCCCTTGTAGTAAGTGCCAGATGCTCGAAAAACATTTTTCTGAATTCCCTTTCCGATATAAAAGGATTTATTGTACTTAGGAATTCGCTAATTTGTGCTCCGTTTGCGTACCATCTGCGTTCTATTTCTGCTACAGCTTTCTGATTGCCTGCTTTTGCAGCTTTGACCAGTTCCGCACCAATGACCAGGTGCTCCCTTATCAAGTTGGTGAACTTTGCAGCTATATTATTTCCATAGAATGGCCTTAGTAAATTTCCCATATCTGTAGGGTTCCGGAGAAGACGTGCAGTAACAAAGTCAACATCAGGTAAATTAAAAACAATGCTTATGATTGTCATTCTTGTCCAGTATACATGTTGTTCCCAAACTAATCGCATGGCACTTTTTAAACGTACTTCCTGCACACTAATGCAAGACGAATTGACCTTAGGATCCATTGTTTCACCTCCACCTTTAAAGGAACTTCCTACAATGATGAGGAGGATAAATAATACAACAACTAATGCAAAGTTCCTCTCATTCCATCACTCATGTATAACACCTCTTAACTAAATGTTCATTCTTATGAAAAGATGGTCTATTCACTAATAAGTCATAAGTGATTACTCCTACAATAATTAATAAAAAGAACAATACTACGATTAGCGTAAAGTAAAACCAATGCCGCACATTCCAACACAGGGTAACAATGGCCACCGCTACAATCGCAGAATCATTTAGTTTTCATCACCTTAGTATTTATGATGTTGTTTTCACACCTACTCTATATTTTTATGATTCAAAAAAAATGTGGTTGGACAAACATATACTTTTTCCAAAACTCATTCACATAAAAGCGAGAATTGGGATACTTAACTATTTATCCAGGAAGTTTGTAGAAACCTCTGAGATAGTCCAGAGGCTTTTTTTTATTAAAAATGTCCTAAATGTAATGTATATATTGACCAGGTTAGGGATTTAAGAATAAAGTAAAATTCATTTGACTGGCTGCATTGTTCCACTATTTAGTAATTGGTCAATGTTTCCGACAAAACATGAACATTCTAGACCATCAACAAACAGTTAAATTAACTTGATTCCAGTAATGTGGAATATCAAAAGCATAATAAATATTTTTACCAATAAGAAATAGTAGCTAGTACGATAATTAATAAAACAAACAATACAACGATTAACGTGAAGTTAAAACCGGATCCATACCCATAATCCGTAGCCCATAAAACTACCACCTACTTTATTATCTAGATATAAAAATTGAACTACATTAATATGATATTTTTATAAAAAATGTTGATTGGACAAGTTTATATTTATTCAATAAAATCAGCAATTAAACTAATAATGTATTAGAACATTTTGAAGTTTCCCGTGTTTAAATTAAGCTTTTTTGTCCTTACAAGGTAATTGATGAGTAAGTAAAGAAGCGTATCTTATAAAGATACACTTCTCCGGAGGTGTGGAATGATGTGCCTTGGTAAGGCGTTGGCTTTGGAGAGAAATTTCTCATCTCTCATTCATAAAATATGTAAAAAGAAAAAAGATGATTGGACAAGCGTTTATAATAGATAAATTTATTTGAAAATAATAAATAATCTTATAAAATATTTGTGAAATTTCATAAAAATGGATAATTGTCCAAGCCATACTTGTCCAAAAAACTATATATAAAGAGCGGAAGTTATTCTTTCTTCACATTAATCCAAAGGTGGTGATAGCTATGTCAGGATACGGCGGAGGCAGCAGCTTTGTTTTAATCGTAGTATTATTCATTCTATTGATCATTGTGGGAGCTTCATTTATGAGCGGCTACTAATTATTAATCCAGCTACTCAAATGGAAAGGGCTGGTTAGTTAAGTCTAATTAGCCCTTTTTCAGATGAACTTTTGAATTGAAAGGAGGTTGTATTCATGTTTTTCTTCCCAGTTGGATTCAGAAGAAGAAGATTTCCGATTGAAATCGAAATCGAAATAGAGAGAAGACGGCGTATTGAAATCGAGATCGAGATAGAAAGAAGACGACGCATTGAACTTGAGAGAAGATTTGGTCGTAGATTCTTCTAATCAAATAAATTTCATCTCTTTTAGGGCCCTCGGGCTCTCTTTTTGGTATAAGGGGAACTCCGGTGGAAACCTAAGAACTTGTCTCAATCATATTAATTACTTTCTTCATCTTTTCCATCTCACACATTTGATTGCAACTTAACTATAAAAAGACTCAATATTATTCAATAATAAACACATTTCTTATTGAACTATACTGCCCAGTTAGTTCATCAAGAACTTATTTAGATATAAAGTAAATTATCTCAGGGTCTCCGTCGTCTAAATTTTCTATAAATCCACTTTGTATAAAACCATTTGCATTAAAAACTTCCTGCATTCTTTGATTTGAATGATTGGTTGAAGAGAATATTTTCTTAGTTGGTGAAATGTTTATAAAATACTCAATAAGTGATGTTGCATATCTTTTTCTTCTTTCAACTGGTTTAACAATTATCAATGAAATGAAGCTACATTCGAAGAAATGCGTATCAAATATTAAAAAACCACTGATATGATACTTATCTTTAGCAACTATACATCTATCTTCTTCAATAGCTTTTCTAATATATTCACGTCTATTGTTGTTACCGATTACTTCTACATCGATTTTCATTATCTCGTCTAAATTAGTTAACTTTGCCATTCCTACGGATTTCAAAATGTTACCTCACTAACTTTTTAGATAACTGAATTCGCCCCTGATTGGAACAATTCCTTCTTCAACTCCTGCATCGTTAGTTTAAGTGATAATATTCACAATATCTACTCTATATTTCAACATAAATATCCATTCTTTATTGAATACGTTCCTCACAATCTGGCCCTTAACATAAAGAAAGAGCACAATTCTTACTGCAGAATTGCGCCCGATTGTTGAAGATCATTACACAACCTTGTTGAACAAATGCTTCCATTAAAGAAGGTATATTAAAATTTTTACTTTTTTGCTAAACGATCAAAAATTCGTTAACTGATTTTGCTTTCCCACTTATCCAACTTTTTACTAATTAACTCGTGTAATTCTTTATTGTTCTCGGATAATTTGTAAAACATAGCTAAGGCTACTAAAATAACATCAATACATTCTTCTTTTACATCTTCGATTCCTAATTGTTTGTACTCACTTCCGCTTGCTTTTATGTAAGATAGTACAGCTTGAGAGGTTTCGCCAACTTCCTCTGATAGCTTTAATGCCATTTGCTCTAACGTTTTTGGTTCTTTTTCACTCAGTAACTTAATTTCTTTTAACAACTGTTCCAAGATTTCTTCCTCTTTCTTTGATAATTTCTGAAGTTATTTTAATTTTATTATTGCCATTTATCTATATAGGTACTTTTGTAATTCTTAAGTTTTTTTACTAACTCTTTTGAATTATTGTCAATGACTATTAAATCTTTATACTGCCATTTTATAAATCCTTGGTCGATCATATGGTCGAAAAGAGATAAAATTGGTGTGTAGTAATTGTTGATATTGACCTATTACCACTCTCTACCTCGATTAGATTTCCAGTCATACGGTAAAATCTCTTTCAATAAAACAAACGTGTCATTTTCAACCTCTACAACAGCTTCTAAATTTTCTTTTGAAAGCTGACTGATCAACTCACGGCACCGTCCACATGGTGGAATAGCATTTCCTTCCGAGTCAACTGCTACAATAGCTTTTATTTGATATTCACCATGTTTCAGCATGTCCGCAACTGCTGAATGCTCTGCACAAAAACCCATGGAACAAGCGGTATCTATGCTAATTCCTGTATAGATATTACCATCTACAGTTTCAATGGCTGCACCAACACCTCCGTACTCAACAAAATCATTTAATACTGTAGGTGAAGAAACTGCAGTTGCAATCTTTTTTAACTCTTTATGATTCATAAGTGTCAACCTCCTTTTCTGTTACATACAATGCCAAGCTCGATTGCTTAAAATATAAATGTTTTGAAACAAATTACCTTATATATTTTTTGTTGCGGATTTCCCAACTCCTATAAGAATAAAAATAACCTTGAGTTTTTAGTAAACTTTTGTATTATTATCTATATTTTCAATTTTAATAAAGTCAAACTCAGCTTCATAGTCCTCTCCTTGTGGACTGCAAGCATAAATACCCACTTTAATACAATCCTTCTCTTCAAAGAGATGGGCCATTCTTATTTGTTTCCATGAAATAGCGTCTATTGAATAATCAACATAGTAATTACTTCCTCTTCTTGTAATTCGATAGAAAAGCGAATTCAGATCTTCTAATAATTCCTGGCTAGACCAATCAGAATAGCCGTAATTTGTTACAACAACACCTAATTTACTATTACCATCAGGTATATATTCAACTGATGTCTTTAACCAAGTATCTTTTGAGAATCGAACCATTAAACCAGCTTGATCATATCTATTCTTTGGTTTAGATTTTACTTTAGTAATCACTCTAAAGTCTCCATTTAGTTCATAATATAAAAAATGCCCATTATCAGCTTGAAATTCATAATGTGTTTTTTGCCAGAAATCTGTCTCTTTGTCAGTTTTTATTATTAAGTTCGATTTCTCGCAATTA
>Ga0213826_1000316_pt1 | contig 30875 bp, 27 predicted proteins | sample MC6MC0899MG_FD_180668 | JGI IMG/M metagenome (GOLD analysis project Ga0213826, IMG submission 180668) | Enriched soil aggregate microbial communities from Iowa State University, Ames, United States - MC6-MC0899-MG | ecosystem: Environmental > Terrestrial > Soil > Unclassified | place: USA: Iowa...
CGCCCGAATCGACTTTCCTTTCGCCGCGCCACGCCTGGAGTATTGCCATGCTGACCTTCCTCGGCTTTGCCATGGTCATCACCTTCATGTACCTGATCATGACCAAGCGCCTGTCGGCCTTGATCGCACTGATCCTGGTACCGATCCTGTTCGCCCTGTTCGGCGGTTTCTCCGCCAAGATCGGCCCCATGATGCTCGAAGGCATCAGCAAGCTCGCGCCTACCGGCGTGATGCTGATGTTCGCCATCCTCTACTTCGCCCTGATGATCGACTCCGGCCTGTTCGACCCGGCCGTGCGCAAGATCCTCAAACTGGTCAAGGGCGACCCGCTCAAAGTCTCGGTCGGTACCGCCGTGCTGGCCCTGGTGGTCTCGCTCGACGGTGACGGCGCCACCACCTACATGATCTGCTGCGCCGCCATGCTGCCGATGTACAGCCGCCTGGGCATGAGCCCGCGGATCATGGCCGGCCTTATCATCCTCGCCGGCGGCGTGATGAACATGACCCCTTGGGGTGGCCCGACCGCCCGCGCCGCCAGTGCCCTGCATGTGGACCCTTCGGACATCTTCGTGCCGATGATCCCGGCCATGCTGTTCGGCGTGGTGGCGATCCTGGCCATTGCCTACATGTACGGCAAGCGTGAACGTGCCCGCCTGGGCGAACTGCACCTGCCGACCGACGACATCGACCACAGCGAAATCACCGTTTCGCAATTCCCGGAAGCACGCCGGCCCAAGCTGCTGTACTTCAACGGTGCCCTTACCGCCGCCCTGATGGCCGCGCTGATCGCCGGCGTGCTGCCACTGCCCGTGCTGTTCATGATCGCCTTCAGCATCGCCATGATCGTCAACTACCCGTGCCTGCAGCAGCAGAAGGACCGCATCGCCGCCCACGCCGGCAGCGTTCTGGCCGTGACCGGGCTGATCTTCGCTGCTGGCATCTTCACCGGCATCCTGTCGGGTACCGGCATGGTCGACGCCATGTCCAAGAGCCTGCTGGCCGTCATCCCCGAAGCGCTGGGCCCGTACCTGGCGGTAATCACCGCGATCGTGAGCATGCCGTTCACCTTCTTCATGTCCAACGATGCCTTCTACTACGGCGTATTGCCGGTGCTGGCCGAAGCCGCCAGCCACTACGGCATCACCCCGGTAGAAATGGCCCGTGCGTCGATCGTCGGGCAACCGGTACACCTGCTCAGCCCACTGGTACCCTCCACCTACCTGCTGGTGGCCCTGGCCGGCATCGAGTTCGGCGATCATCAGCGCTTCACGCTCAAGTGGGCAGTGCTGGTGTGCCTGTGCATAATGCTCGCCGCGCTGCTGATGGGGATTTTCCCGCTGTTCAGTAGTCTTTAATACATACGTATAACCTACGCAACGCGCCCTGACTGGGGCGCGTTGCCATTACCGCTCGAAGGAAATTACATGGAATGGCTGACCAGCCCGGAAATCTGGGTTGCCTTTTTTACCCTCACCGCGCTTGAGATCGTCCTCGGGATCGACAACATCATCATGATCTCGATCCTGGTCAGCCGCATGCCCAAGCACATGCAGCCGCGCACCCGGATCTTCGGCCTGGCCCTGGCCATGGTCACCCGTATCCTGCTGCTGCTGTCGATCACTTGGGTCATGCGCCTCACTGCCGACCTGTTCGTGGTGTTCGGCCAGGGCATCTCCGGACGGGACCTGATCCTGTTCTTCGGTGGCCTGTTCCTGCTGTGGAAAAGCTCGCAAGAGATCTACCACGGCCTCGAAGGCGAAGATGAAAGCCCGGATGAGCCCAAAGGCGCGGGTGGCAAGTTCTTCTATACCATCATCCAGATCGCCATCATCGACATCGTGTTCTCGCTGGACTCGGTAATCACCGCAGTGGGCATGGTTTCTCACGTGCCGGTGATGATCGCCGCCATCGTCGTAGCCGTGCTGGTGATGATGCTGTGCGCCGGTGCCATCAGCAATTTCATCGACAAACACCCGTCGCTGAAGATGCTCGCACTGTCGTTCCTGATCGTGGTCGGTACCGTGCTGATCGCCGAGGCTTTCGAGGTGCACGTACCTAAGGGTTACGTCTACTTCGCCATGGCGTTCTCGCTGGCGGTGGAAGCTATCAACATCCGCATGCGCACCGCCTCAGCCCGCAAAGAGGGCAAAGAGCAAGACCCAGTGAAACTGCGCAAAGACATTCCGGGTCAATAAAACCCGGAAGTGCAAAACAGAAAGGGCCCTTCGCAGGGCCCTTTTTTCATGTCTGATCGGTTTCAAACAAATGACAGCCATGCGAAGCTGGCGACAGCTGCGCAAAACAACTAAAGCTTTGAGTGAGCACTGAAAATTCTTCAAAAGCTCACGTATCTTTTCTTGGCCCGGTGGGCCAGTGCAACAGGGGGCCTTCGCCATGCTGACCCTGCTCAACCTGCTCTCAGCCGTGACGCTTCTGGTCTGGGGCACCCATATCGTGCGTACCGGCATCCTCCGGGTATTCGGCTCGAACCTGCGGCGCATCATCAGCCAGAACATGGACAAGCGACCGCTGGCGTTCATCGCCGGCATTCTGGTCACCGCCATGGTGCAGAGCAGTAACGCCACGGCCATGTTGGTCACATCTTTCGTCGGTCAGGGCCTGATGGCCATGACCCCGGCCCTGGCGATCATGCTGGGTGCCGATGTGGGTACCGCGCTGATGGCCCGTGTACTGACCTTCGACCTGTCGTGGCTGTCACCGCTGCTGATCTTCCTGGGTGTAATCTTCTTCCTCTCGCGCAAGCAGACACGGGCAGGCCAACTGGGCCGGGTTGGTATCGGGCTTGGCCTGATCATTCTGGCACTGGAGCTGATCGTGCAGGCAGCTGCGCCGATCACCCATGCCCAAGGCGTGAAAGTGCTGTTCGCTTCACTAACCGGCGACATCATGCTGGACGCCTTGGTCGGCGCCATGTTCGCCATGGTTTCCTATTCCAGCCTGGCCGCCGTGCTGCTCACCGCAACGTTGGCAGGCGCCGAAGTCATCAGCCTGCCGGTGGCGATCGGCCTGGTGGTCGGCGCCAACATCGGCAGTGGCTTGCTGGCCTTCCTCAGCACCAGCATGCAGAACACCGCCGGGCGCCGGGTGGCGTTGGGCAGCCTGCTGTACAAGCTACTCGGCCTGCTGCTGATCATTCCCGTGCTGCACCCGCTGGTGGAGTGGATGGACTCGCTCAGCTTCAGTCCGCAAGAGCTGGTGATCGGCTTCCACCTGCTCTACAACACACTGCGCTGCCTGCTGATGCTACCCACAGTCAAACTGATGGGCCGGCTGTGCAATACCCTGCTGCCCGAGCGCGAAGCCGGCAACGGACAAGTGCGCCCACGCCACCTCGACGCCTCGGCACTGGAAACGCCCAGCCTGGCCTTGGCCAACGCCTGCCGCGAAACCCTGCGCCTGGGCGATATCGTCGACAGCCTGCTCGAAGCCGTGCTCGGTGCCCTGCGCGGCACCCAGACCGCCCTGCCGCAGCAGGTCCGCGTCCTGGGCGAAGACGCCGAGGCCCTGTACAGCGCGATCAAGCTGTACCTGGCGCAAATGTCGCGCGAGGACCTCAGCGAGCCGGACAACCGCCGCTGGGCCGAGATCATCGAGCTGGCGATCAACCTCAAGCTGGCCTGCGACCTGATCGAGCGCATGCTACGCAAGGTCCAGCAGCAGAAAACCAGTCAGCGCCGGGAGTTTTCCCAGACAGGCCTGGAGGAGCTCACCGGCCTGCAGGAGCAATTACTGGCCAACCTGCGCCTGGGCCTGTCGGTGTTTCTCAGTGCCGACCCGGAGAGCGCCCGCTTGCTGCTGCGTGAAAAACGCCGTTTTCGCGCCCAGGAACGGCGCTTGGCGCACGCCCATGTCAGCCGCTTGCAGCGTAAGGTGGTGCAAAGTATCGAGACCAGTTCGCTACACTTGGAGCTGATTGCCGATATGAAGCGGTTGAACTCTTTGTTCTGCAGCAGTGCCTATGTGGTACTGGGCGGCTCGGACACCGGCGGCCTGATGCTCGACAGCGTGCCGGACGAAGCCCGTCTGCCCTGATTTTGCCTACCAGAGGATTCTCGCTCGCCCATGCGTTGCCTGATGTTCGTTTGCCTGCTGATCTGCAGCCTGCCCTCATTGGCCCTCGACCGCTCACGCGTTGAGGGCTACCTGCTGCCCAACGGCCTGCAGGTCATCCTGAAAGACGGCTACGAGCGTGACCATGTGGCGATCCGCCTGGTGGTAGGGGTAGGCCTGGACGACTTCGATTGCGAGCAGAAAGAACTGCCGCACCTGCTTGAGCACCTGCTGTTCAGCGGCATCGACGAAACAGGCGAGGGCGGCCTGGAAGAGCGCTTGCAAACCCTGGGCGGCGAGTGGAACGCCTATACCAGCAGCGCCGACACCACCTTCGTGATCGAAGCCCCGGCGCGCAACCAGCGCAAGGTACTCGACCTGCTGCTGGCGGTCATCCGCGACACCCCTATCGATGCCAAGGCCCTGGCCACCGCCAAGCGCATCATCGAACGCGAAGATGGCGGCCATTATGGCCACCTGCAGCGCTGGCTCGACCGCCAGGACATCGGTCACCCCGCCAGCGATCAGCTGGCCACCGAGCTGGGCCTGAAATGCCCGGAGCGCTCCAATATCGACGACATGACCCTGGAGCAGGTGCAAGCCTTGCGTGACCGCTGGTACGCGGCCAACAACATGACCCTGATCATGGTCGGCGGCCTCGACCGCCTGCTGCCGGCTTATCTGGAACGCACCTTTGGCGAACTGCCAGCCACCGAACCGGAGGAGCGCCGCAACCTGGAGAGCATCACCCACCAGGCCGAACAACGTCGCGACCTGACCCGGGGCTGGCTGGGTGACAGCGTCAAACTGCACTGGCTGTTCATCGAGCCGGTGCTGGACAACGACCACCAGGCCACCCTCGACCTGCTGTCGCGCTACCTGGACTGGGCGCTGTACGACCAGCTACGCCTGCGCAACGGGCTGTCCTACGGTCCCTCGGTGCAGCGTGAGAGCTTTGGCGACACCGGCCTGCTCAGCCTCAATGCCGACCTTGAGCGCGATGACATCGACAAAGCGGTAAAGGTAATGCAGGCCCTGTTCGAGCACCTGCGCAAGGAAGGCCTGGACCCGGACACCTTCGCCCGCATCAAGGACGCTAGCGTCGCCAAGGAAAGCTGGAGCACCCAAGGCAACAGCGCCCTGGCCGACTATTACTGGGGCGCGCTGAACGACTATACCGACGGGCGTTTTGCCAACCCGGTGCGCAAGCTGCGCCAGGTCAGCCTGAAACAGGCCAACGCGGCGCTGAAAGAACTGCTCAGGGAAGAGGGCTACCTGCGTATCGAGAAGCCGTTGCTTGGCTACGACGAGCTTTACGGGCTGGCCGCCTTGCTTGTGGGGCTGATACTGGCGGCAGGGTTGCTGCGCTGGCGACGTCATGGGCCTGAACGGCCGAGTGGTGCTACACGGGAGCGGTGAATCGGCGGTATCCTTTTGCCAGTACCGGCCCCTTCGCGGGCGTTATCGCCGAACCCTGTGGGAGCGGGCAAGCCCGCGAAGGGGCCGTACAGCCACCTCATCCTTTCTGTTGTAGCCCCCAATGCCCCAAATCCCCCATATCGTCCAGCGCATCATCGAACTGCTCAAACGCTACCCCGGCATCATCGCGCTCGGCGGTTTCCTCTCCGGTATCGGCAGCTTCATCCTGGTCGACCGCCAGGCCGGCCTGGCCAGCTGGGTTGCCGTACTCATGCTGGTCAGCTGGGTCTGGCTGATGCTGGAAAACACCCTCACCGGCCTGTTTGCGCGCACCTTCAACCGCGAAATCCCGCAGCCGCTGCTGCGCTACGCAACGCAGATGATCCACCAGGAAACGCTGTTCTTCGTGCTGCCGTTCTTCTTCATCACCACCACTTGGAACAGCGGACAGCTGGTGTTCACCGGTTTGCTCGGCGCTGCGGGCCTGATTTCGATCATCGATCCGCTGTACTACAAATGGCTGGCACCGCGGCGCTGGCTGTTCCTGGCGCTGCATACCCTGACGCTGTTCGCCGCCTTGCTGACCGCGCTGCCGATCATCCTGCACCTGACCACCGCGCAAAGCTTCAAGCTGGCCTTGATCGCGGCCATGGCCCTGTCGTTCCCCAGCCTGGCCAGCAGCTTCCCGATCAACAACTGGCGCCGCGCCGTGGCGCTGGTACTGGTTACCCTGTCGGTCGGTGCCGGGGGCTGGCTGCTGCGCTCCTGGGTACCGCCGGCCACCCTGTGGATGACCGAGGTGGCGGTGAGTACCGAAGTGCTGAACCGCCAGCCAGGCGAGTCGCTGGATGAAATTGCCGCCAGCCGCATACGCAGCAGCGGCCTGTACGCCTATACCGCCATCAACGCGCCACGCGGCCTGAACGAGCGGATCTACCATGTGTGGCAAAAGGACGGTAAAGAGGTCGACCGCATCGCCCTGGATATCCACGGCGGGCGCAAGGAAGGCTACCGGGCCTGGACCCACAAACAGAACTTCCCGCCAAACCCGGTGGGCAAGTGGCAGGTGAGGGTGCTGACCGAAGATGGCCAGGTGATTGGCGTACTGCGCTTCAAGGTGGTCGACGATGCACCGGCTGGAAGTTGAAATCCATGCTTACGCATTACCTGTGTAGGAGCAGCCTTGTGCTGCGAAGGGGCCCGTACCGCAAACCACTTTTGTGGGCGCTCACGGCCTCTTCGCAGCACAAGGCTGCTCCTACAGGTCGCGATGCCGAACCAAGAGACAGCACATAATCACCAAACAGCCCATGCCCGCTGCGCTATGATCAGCCCCTAAGCCTTAGCGCCGAGTCAATTGCATGGAGCCTATGACCACCCCCAGCGCCACCCTGGACGCCAGCAGCCAACCGGCCTGCCTGCGCATAACCGGTGACTGGACCCTGGCGCACTACGCCAGCCTCAAGCGCGAGAGCGAACAACTGCGCGCGCAATACACGGCCGACACCGTCGCCGACCTCAGCCAGCTGGGGCGCCTGGACACCGCCGGGGCCTCGCTGCTGACCGAGCTGCTCGGCTCCGAGCGCCTGGCGCACTGTACCCAGGACCTGCCCGAAGCCAGCCGCGCGCTGCTCAAGAACGTCTACTGCTCGGTCCAGGACTACTGCATCCCGGTCAAGGAACCCGAGCGCAACGTACTGCTGATGCTGCTGGAGCGCATCGGCCGCGCCGTCGCCACACTGTGGCAAGACTCCTTGCAGTTGCTCGGCTTCATCGGTGTCATCCTCGAGACATTGCTGCGCCGCGCCCTGACACCGCACCGCTGGCGCCTGACGCCGGTTGTGGCACATATCGAGCAGACCGGGCTGGACGCGGCCCCTATCGTTGCCTTGCTGACCTTCCTGGTAGGCGCGGTGGTGGCCTTCCTCGGTGCCACGGTGCTGGCCGCGTTCGGCGCGACCATTTTCACCGTCGACCTGGTGGCGTTCTCGTTCCTGCGCGAGTTCGCCGTGCTGCTCACCGCCATCCTCATGGCCGGCCGCACCGCCAGCGCCTTCACCGCGCAGATCGGCTCGATGAAGGCCAACGAAGAAATCGACGCCATCCGCACCCTGGGCCTGAACCCAATGGAGCTGCTGGTGGTACCACGGGTTCTGGCACTGCTGATTTCGCTGCCCTTGCTCACCTTCATCGCGATGATCTGCGGCATTGTCGGCGGCGCGGTGGTATGCGCCCTGTCGCTGGATATCTCGCCGGCCATGTTCCTGTCGCTGCTGCAAACCGATATAGGCGTGCAACACTTCCTGGTGGGCTTGGCCAAGGCGCCGTTCTTCGCCTTCCTGATCGCAGCCATCGGCTGTCTCGAAGGCTTCAAGGTCAGCGGCAGCGCCGAATCGGTGGGCGCACACACTACCTCGGCGGTGGTGCAGTCGATTTTCGTGGTCATCGTGCTGGACGCCGTGGCCGCGCTGTTCTTCATGGAGATGGGTTGGTGATTGATCGGGAAAAAGTGATCGAAGCCCGCGGCATCTGCAACCGCTTCGGCCCCCAGGTTGTGCATGAAAACCTTGACCTTGACCTGTACCGTGGCGAAATCCTCGCCGTGGTCGGTGGTTCGGGCAGCGGCAAATCGGTACTGCTGCGCAGCATCATTGGGCTGCGACGGCCCAATGAGGGGCTGATCAAAGTGTTCGACCAGGACCTTGCCGGCTTGGGCGAAGAACAGCGCTCGTTGGTCGAACGGCGCTTCGGCGTGCTGTTCCAGAAGGGCGCGCTGTTCTCTTCGCTGACCGTCACCGAGAACGTGGCCTTGCCGTTGATCGAACACGCCGGGCTGTCCCGCGCCGATGCCGAGCACCTGGCCGGCGTGAAGCTGGCCCTGGCCGGGCTGCCGATCTCGGCCGCCGACAAGTACCCGTCCTCGCTGTCAGGGGGCATGATAAAGCGTGCAGCGCTGGCCCGGGCCCTGGCCCTGGACCCGGACATCCTGTTTCTCGACGAGCCCACCGCCGGCCTGGACCCGATCGGCGCCGCCGCGTTCGACCAGCTGATCCTGACCCTGCGCGATGCACTGGGCTTGTCGGTGTTCCTCATCACACACGACCTCGACACCCTTTACACCATCACCGACCGCATCGCGGTGCTGTCGCAGAAAAAGGTCCTGGTGGCCGGCCCGCTGGCCGAGGTCGAACAGACCAACGACGCCTGGATTCAAGAATACTTTCACGGCCCACGCGGGCGCGCCGCCGAGCAGGCCGCCACCCGTGCCGGGCAGGAGCGCTGAGCAATGGAAACCCGAGCCCATCACGTTCTTATCGGCCTGGTCACCGTCCTGGTGGTGGCGGGTGCCATGCTGTTCGGCCTTTGGCTGACCAAGTCCAGTGTCGATGACGCCTTCAAGGATTACGAAGTGGTGTTCAACGAAGCCGTTTCCGGCCTGTCGCGTGGCAGCCCGGTGCAGTACAACGGCATCAAGGTGGGCGATGTGTCTACCCTGCGGCTGGACCCGAACGACCCGCGCCGGGTACTGGCCCGGGTGCGCCTGAGCGGTGACACCCCGGTAAAAGAAGACACCCAGGCCAAGCTGACCCTGGCCGGCGTGACAGGCAACTCGTTCATCCAGCTCAGCGGCGGCACCCCGCAAAGCCCGGAACTGAAAGGCAAGGATGGCAAGCTGCCGGTGATCATTGCCTCGCCGTCGCCGATCTCGCGACTGCTCAACGACAGCAGTGACCTGGTCACCAACATCAACCTGCTGCTGCACAACGCCAACCAGATGTTCTCCGAAGACAACATCGGACACCTCAGCAGCACCCTGGCCAACCTCGACAAGACCACGGGGGCCTTCGCCGGCCAGCACGGCAGCATCGCCCAGGCCATCGAGCAACTGGTGCAGGTAGGCAAGCAGGCCAGTGCCACGTTGGCCGAAACCCAGGCACTGATGCGCAATGCCAACGGCCTGCTGGCCAGCGATGGCAAGCAGGCAATCGGCAGTGCCGAACAGGCCATGCAATCCCTGGCCGAAAGCACTGCCACGATCAACAACTTGCTGAGAAACAACAGCGAGGCCATCGGCGACGGCGCCCAGGGCCTGAACCAGCTCACCCCAGCCATTCGTGAGCTGCGCGAAACCCTCAACGCGCTCAAAGGCATTTCCCGGCAACTGGAGGCCGACCCGAGCGGCTACCTGCTCGGCCGCGACAACAACAAGGAGTTCCAGCCATGAAACCGTCGATGCGCCTGCTGGCCCTCGCGGCCGCGCTTAGCCTGGCCAGTGCCTGCTCAATCCTGCCCAAGACCGAACCCTTCGACCTTTATCGCCTGCCGGTAAACCAGCCCAGCCGCACGGCGGTGCCGCTGGACTGGTCCTTGCGCCTGAACAAGCCGCTGGCCAGTGAAGTGCTGGCGGGGCCGCGCATTGCCGTCATCCCGCAGGGCGATGTGGTCAGCAGTTACAAGGGGGCGCGCTGGAGCGATGCGGCCCCGGTGCTGCTGCGCAACCGCCTGCTCGATGGTTTTCAGCGTGACGGCCAGGTGCAGCGCCTGAGCGCCGACGACAGCAACCTGCAGGCCGACTACGAGCTGGCTGGCGAGCTGCAGGCCTTTCAGAGTGAATACCGCGCGGGCGGGGCAGTGGAGGTGGTGATCCGCTACGACGCGCGTCTGGTCCAGGGGCGCGACCAGCGCATCCTGGCCAGCAAGCGCTTCGAAATCCGCCAGCCGCTTGCCGACAAGCAGGTGTCAGCGGTGGTCGCCGGCTTCGGCCAGGCCAGCGACCAGCTGGTGGGGCAGGTGGTGGGCTGGACCATTGGCCAGGCCAACCAGGCTCAACTGAAGGTTCAAGCGAAGAACCAGTAGCAGATGAAGATCGCCGCAATCACCCCGGACAACTCGGCCAGCAGTGCGCAACCCACCGCATGGCGCACGCGCTGGATGCCCACGGCGCCAAAGTACACGGCCAGTACGTAGAAGGTGGTTTCGGTGCTGCCTTGAATCGTTGCCGCTACCAGGGCCGGGAAGCTGTCCACGCCTTGGGTCTGCATGGTCTCGATCAGCATGGCCCGAGCTGCGCTGCCGGAGAACGGCTTGACCAGCGCGGTGGGCAGGCCCTCGACGAAGCGGGTATCCAGGCCCATCCAGTTCACCGCATGGCGGATACCGTCCAGGGCCAGCTCCAGGGCGCCAGAGGCGCGCAGCACACCCACCGCCACCAGCATCGCCACCAGGTACGGCAGCAGGTTCTTGGCCACGTCGAAGCCTTCCTTGGCGCCTTCGACAAAGGCTTCATACACCTTCACCCGCCTCATGGCACCAATCACCAGGAACAGCATGATCACGCCAAACAGCGTGAGGTTGCCCAGGATCGATGACAGGCTAGCCAGCGCGGCGGCCGACAGGGTGCCAAGAAACGCCATGAAACCGCCCAGCAGCAAAGCGCCGGGGATGAAGTAGGCAAGCACCACCGGGTCCCACAGACGCAAACGCTGCATCACAGCCACCGACAGCAGGCCGACCAGGGTCGAGACGCTGGTCGCCAGCAGGATTGGCAGGAACACCATGGTCGGGTCGGGCGCGCCCTGCTGGGCCCGGTACATGAAGATGGTGACCGGCAGCAGCGTCAGCGACGAGGCATTGAGCACCAGGAACAGGATCTGCGCGTTGCTCGCGGTGGTGCTGCTGGGGTTCAGCTCCTGCAGTGCGCGCATGGCCTTCAGGCCGATCGGCGTGGCGGCGTTGTCCAGGCCCAGGCCGTTGGCGGCAAAGTTCATGGTAATCAGGCCCAAGGCAGGGTGGCCGGGCGGTACCTCAGGCATCAGGCGGGCAAACAGCGGGCCCAGCACCTTGGCCAACCATTCGACGATACCGGCCTTCTCGGCGATCTTCAGAAAGCCCAGCCACAGGGTCAGTGTGCCGAACAGCAGCACCATCACCTCGACCGACAGCTTGGCCATGGCGAAGATGCTTTCGACCATTGCCGCGAAGATGCCAGCGTTGCCGCCTACCAGCCATTGGGCCAGGGCGGACACCGCCGCCACCAGGAAAAAGCCAAGCCAAAGGCCGTTGAGCATCCGCGTGTTCCCCCTGAAAAATGCCCGAATGATAGCGTATCGCAGCCCCTGACTGGCGATCGCAGACGAGGGCTGCGCCCTCGTATCGCGGCCCCAAGATCTCACAGACAATAAAAAGCCCCGACAGGTCGGGGCTCTTCATCAAACAGCGGTCAGGCTCAGCGCTTGGCGGTTTCGCCAGCGACTACAGCTTCCTTTTTGTCGGCCATCAGCGAGGCGTAGTACTTCTCGCCCTTGGCCGCGTCGTACATGCCTTCCCAACGGGCGATGACCAGTGCCGCCAGGGCGTTGCCCACCACGTTCAGCGCGGTACGGGCCATGTCCATGATGCGGTCGACACCGGCGATGAAGGCCAGGCCTTCCAGCGGGATGCCCACGCTGCCCAGGGTAGCCAGCAGGACCACGAACGATACCCCCGGCACGCCAGCGATGCCTTTGGAAGTGACCATCAGGGTCAGCACCAGCAGCAGCTGCTGGCTCCACGACAGGTCGATACCGTACAGCTGGGCGATGAAGATGGCCGCGATGCTCTGGTACAGGGTCGAACCGTCAAGGTTGAAGGAGTAGCCGGTCGGTACCACGAACGAGCAGATCGACTTCGGCGCGCCGTACTTTTCCATTTTCTCGATCACGCGCGGCAGTACGGTTTCGGAGCTGGAGGTGGAGTAGGCCAGGATCAGCTCATCTTTCATGATGCGCATGATCTTGATCACCGAGAAGCCGAACACGCGGGCCACCAGGCCCAGCACCATGAAGGCGAAGAAGGCGATGGCGAAGTACACCAGCAGCACCAGCTTGGCCAGCGGCAGCAGCGAGCTGAAGCCGAAGTTGGCCACGGTCACGGCGATCAGGGCGAACACGCCGATCGGGGCGTAGTTCATGATCATGTGGGTGACCTTGAACATGGTTTCCGAGACGGCCTGGAAGGTGCGTACCAGTGGGTCGCGCAGTTCTGCCTGCAGGCTCGACAGGCCCAGGCCGAACATTACCGAGAAGAAGATGATCGGCAGCATTTCGCCACGCATCAGCGCTGCGAAGATATTCGACGGGATCAGATTCAGCAGGGTTTCGATGAACGCGTGCTCATGCTGCACCTCAGCCGCAGTGGCCTGGTACTTGGAGATGTCCACGGTACCCAGGGTGCTCATGTCGATACCGGCACCCGGGTGGAACAGGTTGGCCAGCACCAGGCCCACGACGATGGCGATGGTGGTCACCACTTCGAAGTAGATGATGGTCTTCAGGCCGATGCTGCCCAGTTTCTTCGCATCGCCTACCCCGGCGATACCCACGATCAGCGACGAAATCACGATCGGGACGACGATCATCTTGATCAGGCGAATGAAGATGTCACCAGCAGGCTGAAGGACGTTGCTGATCCACCATGCCTTTTCTGCACTGAAATGATTCAGTAGCGCGCCGATTGCAACACCCAGCACCAGACCGATAACGATCTGCCAGGCGAGGCTCAGTTTTGCCTTCTTCATGTCTTTACCCTTTGTTCTAGTGGTCATGGCACCTGGCGGATGCACACGTAACAAAGCCATTGGCAAGGTCACGTACAGCAGAAGATTCCGTCCGGCGACTTCATGTAAGGACACCGCAGGCGAGCGACAGGGCGCTCTGGCCAGCGAAAAAGGCGGCAACTATTGCGACGGCAAGGGGCGAAAGCTAATGCCGGAAACGCATACCCCATACCGTTTATGCATATCGATTTGCACGAAAAGAGGGCGTTCGCAAGTGCTTGATTTATAACGTTCGGAATCCCGAACAAGACCAAACCGCCAGATTTCGGCAGATTTGACGGTACACAAAGGGCGAAGAAGATGGCTTGTTCGACAATCCGAATGGCGTAAATGCCACTTGTAGAAGCAGCCAGGAGGTCGAAAAAAATTTGATGTACGGTCGAGACAAAATGTGTCTCAGGGGAAAAAACGCGCAAGGAAAGCGACGTTTCCTACAGGGCTCCTCGGAAGTCAGGTCTGCCAAGGTATCCCTGTGACACCGCAGACCTGATACTTCCGATTCCGCCTTTCCTGACCCGGCCCATTGCTGGAGGTACTCCCTGTACCCCTAGGCCACTCCGATCCTGTAGCAATCAGAACAGCCCGACCCCTTGGTCATGTGCTGCCCCTCCTCGGGGCGGCGCATCATAGAAGGCTGAACTATAGAAAGGTTCAGCTTCTATTACGTGACAGTCGGTGACCTTTCATCCGTACCCGCAATAAATGCTCAATACCAGTTCGGGTCACGCTTGAGCTGCTCCCGAAGCATCGCCTTCATGCCGTCGTCGGGTTCGCCCAGCCAACGGTACTGCGCATGGCGAGTAGGCGACTTGTCGCTCGGTAATCCTTCAGGTACCTCCACGAGCATCCCGTAGGCATCATCCTTGTCCCAGCTGAAGGCAACGATCAGGCGCTTGTAGGTGCACTTATCCTGGGCCTCGCACAGGGGGCCGACCAAGTACTTGTCGCCATCTTCGCTAACCGCGGACATCTGCTCCTGGGCACTGCCGGTCAGATTGACCACCCAATCGGGCAGGCGTTCCTCGCCCTTGATCGTGTCTTGCCAGGTTTCCCGGTACTCCGGGTCCGAGCCGAGCAACTGGTCGACCCGGACCTGGCCGTCATTGGCCGCCATCGCCGCCGCACTGCCACCCATCAGCAGGGCGGCAGCCAGGGCTGTTGAAAGCATCCTGCCCATCTTCAACCTCGTCCACGTCCAAAGAAGAAGGAGGCTACGAACAGCACCAGGAAGACAATAAACAGGATCTTCGCGATACCCGTCGCAGCGCCGGCGATACCACCGAAGCCCAGTACGGCAGCGACAATGGCGATGATGAGGAAAGTGATAGCCCAACTCAGCATGGTGGTTCTCCTTTCTTTTTCAGAATCGGTCCGGCCGGCAGGTCAGAAGACCCAACGGTCCTGTGGTACGACATTTTCCAAGGTGGCCGGGGAGGCAGTCGCCTGGCCAGCTGGCAGCGGGTCAGCGGCCTTGACCAGGGTATGGGCACGGGTTGCCTGAATCTGCGTCAACAGTGCAGTCTGCGCTGCTACCTGCTCAGCCAGGCGCGCGGTCTGCCAGCTGTAGTAAAAGAGGCCAGCGGCCAAGGTCAGCAGCAGCGCCATGCCGAGTATCAGCATCTGGCGCAGGGGCAGTGCAGCTATCTGCGAGCGGTTGACGGATTGGCGGTTCATGCCGGCTCCTCCTGCTGTAATTTTTGTTCAAACCTGAACAGGTAATTGCAGCCTGCATGCCAGCCTTGCCAATTAAATAAAATCCTTATAAATCAATGAGTTAACTAGATATCGCATGGACCCCTAGCTCGTATCCTGCACGATGGCGCCTGTGGGGTCGTGCGAATTGCACGATCAGCCTTCCACCTTGGTCGCCACCTTGAGCAAGTCGGCATCCACGCCGCGTACACCGATGATCTGCCGGGCGATCTCCACGGCGATGGTTTTCTGCTCAGCGCTGACTACCTCGCCCGACAGCCGCACCATCCCCGCTTCGCTGGCCACTTTCAGGTTCAGGCCATCGAGATTGCGGCTGAAGCGGTAGCTATTCTGGATCTTGTCGATGATCCAGCTGTCACTCGGCTGCGGCCCGGTTGGCGCGCCCACTGGCGTTTCCCGCGCCTTGGCCATGGCTGCGGTATCCAGGCTGACCAGGTTGTTGACCAGGTGTACGCCGTCGGTGGTACGCGCCACCACGCCTGCCAGCTCCTTGGCTTCGGCACTGTCGACCCTGCCGCGCAACGTCACCACGCCGTCACTGCTTTGTACTTCTATAGGGGCCTTTTCGGTGGTGCGGCTCCACAACAGCCGGGCACGGATCACCGCCGCCAGGGTGGCGTCCTCCAGGCGCTGGGCGTAGGCACGTAGCTCCAGCGGGCGCTCAACCAGTTGGGCATTGAGCTGCAGCTGGTTCTCCACCTGTTCGATGCCCCGGGTGGCCCGGGCCACATCTTCAGCCAGCTGCCGCTCGACCTCGTTCTCCACCTCACCTGAAAGCCGCGCCTGCTTGCCGTCCACTTCTACCTTGATACGAAATGGGTTGAGCATGCGGTTCAATGACAGCGCGGTTTGCAGGGCGCCTTCCAGGCGCGCGTCCTGCACAGGGTCGGCGAAGGCCGGTGTAAATATTGGCAGCAGGGTGGCTGCCAAAACAGCTGTACGCAGGTAAAAGGGCATGGCAGTGCCTCCTTCGTAGGCAAAATCTGAAAATCATCGCAACCAATGTGCCACCGCGTGCCTCTAACCAAATCATTGGAATATCGCGGTCTGCAGGCATCGTTTGGCCATTGGCTAGCATGCAAAGGACAGAATCCTTCAGAATTGACCATGCAACTTGCCCGATTTTTCCCACACTAAATAAAGATCTATCCCTAAGGAGCACAGGAAATGGAATCAGCCCAGGACAACCAAGGCCGCATTCTGCTGGTGGATGACGAGTCCGCGATCCTGCGCACCTTCCGCTATTGCCTGGAAGACGAGGGCTACAGCGTGGCCACGGCCAACAGCGCCGCCCAGGCCGAAACCTTGCTGCAGCGCCAGGTGTTCGACCTGTGCTTCCTCGATTTGCGCCTGGGCGAGGACAACGGCCTAGACGTACTGGCGCAGATGCGCATCCAGGCACCGTGGATGCGCGTGGTGATTGTCACCGCGCACTCGGCGATCGACACAGCGGTGGACGCCATCCAGGCCGGCGCCGCCGACTACCTGGTCAAGCCCTGCAGCCCCGACCAGCTGCGCCTGGCCACCGCCAAGCAGCTGGAGGTGCGCCACCTTTCCGCGCGCCTGGAGGCACTGGAAGGTGAAGTGCGCAAACCCAAGGACGGCCTCGACTCGCACACCCCGGCCATGATGGCGGTGCTGGAAACCGCCCGCCAGGTCGCCACCACCGACGCCAACATCCTCATCCTGGGCGAGTCCGGCACCGGTAAAGGCGAGCTGGCCCGGGCCATCCATGGCTGGAGCAAGCGTGCACGCAAAGCCTGCGTGACCATCAACTGCCCGTCGCTGAACGCCGAGCTGATGGAAAGCGAACTGTTCGGCCACACCCGCGGCGCCTTCACCGGCGCCAGCGAAAGTACCCTTGGACGGGTCAGCCAGGCCGACGGGGGCACGCTTTTTCTTGACGAGATCGGCGATTTTCCGCTGGCCTTGCAGCCCAAGTTGCTGCGGTTCATTCAGGACAAGGAATACGAGCGCGTCGGTGACCCGGTTACCCGGCGCGCCGATGTACGCATTCTGGCAGCCACCAACCTCAACCTCGAAGAGATGGTGCGCGAAAGCCGCTTCCGCGAAGACCTGCTGTACCGCCTCAATGTCATTACCTTGCACTTGCCGCCCCTGCGCGAGCGCAGCGAGGACATCCTGACCCTGGCTGACCGCTTCCTCGCCCGCTTCGTCAAGGAATACTCCCGCCCCGCCCGGGGCTTCAGCGACGAAGCACGCTCGGCCCTGCTCAACTACCGCTGGCCCGGCAACATTCGCGAACTGCGTAACGTGGTAGAGCGGGCCAGCATCATCTGCCCGCAAGAACGTGTGGAAATCAGCCACCTGGGCATGGGCGAACAACCTGCCGGCAATGCCCCGCGCGTGGGTGCAGCACTAAGCCTGGATGAGCTGGAGCGCGCCCATATCGGCGCCGTGCTGGCGGCCAGCGACACTCTCGACCAAGCCGCCAAGACCTTGGGCATCGATGCCTCCACCCTGTACCGCAAACGCAAGCAGTACAACCTATGAAGTGGCCACCCATGAAGCTGCGCACGCGGCTTTTCCTCAGCATATCGGCGCTCGTGACCGTGGCATTGCTTGGGTTGTTGCTGGGCTTGGTCAGTGTGCTGCAGATGGCCACGGTGCAGCAGCAGCTGGTGCGCGAGACCACCCATGCGCTGGAAGTGGGGCTGAAGTTGCGCCAGAACCTGGGTGAACAGCTGACCCTGATTCTTGATGAAGACACCGCCCCGGAAAGCCTGCGGCTGTTGCAGGAAAACTTCCAGGCCCTGCTAAACCAAGGGCTGGAGCAAGGCGGTGAGCGCACCGGTTTCAGCAAGGCCAGCAGCAATTACCAGACGTTCCTCCAGGCCTATCGCGACAGCGCCGCACCCGCTCGCAGCATGGGTGTGGATCAACCGCTGGGGGCCGCGTTCAACCAGGTGCGCAGCGACCTGATCGATTCCCACAGGCAGGCATTGGACCTGATCACCCGTAGCGAGGAACGCACCCGGGACCGCGCCTTGCTGGTCAGTGGTGTGCTTGGCCTGATGGGCCTGGTGGTGCTGGTACTGGGCTTTATTACCGCGCACAACATCGCCCGGCGGTTCGGCCAGCCGATCGAAGCCTTGGCCATCGCGGCCGACCAACTGGGCAAAGGTAATTTCGACGTCACCCTGCCAGTCACCCAGGCCACCGAGCTGAACCAGCTGACCCGCCGCTTCGGCCTCATGGCCGATGCCTTGCGCAAGCATCAGGCCACCAACGTCGACGAGCTGCTGGCCGGCCAGCAGCGGCTGCAGGCCGTGCTCGACAGCATCGACGACGGCCTGCTGATCATCGACCGCCAGGGCCGCCTGGAGCACCTCAACCCGGTGGCGCAACGCCAACTGGGCTGGAACCACAGCCGCGTGGGCAGCAGCCTGGCCGAGGCCCTGCAGCGCCCGGAACTGGAGCAGCAGCTGCGCCAGGTGCTGCGCGGCGGCAGCCTGGACCGGCCGCCGGACGACTTGAACATGGAGGTCGATGAAGAAGCGCGCCTGCTCACCTACAGCCTGACCCCGGTCAGCCACCCGCAGGGCCCGATCCTTGGCGCGGTGATGGTGCTGCACGATGTGACCGAGCAACGGGCATTCGAACGCGTGCGCAGCGAGTTCGTGCTACGTGCCTCCCACGAGCTACGCACCCCGGTCACCGGCATGCACATGGCCTTCGGCCTGTTGCGCGAGCGGGTCAAGTTCCCTGCCGAGGCGCGCGAAAACGACCTGCTGGAAACCATCGGCGAAGAAATGCAGCGCCTGACCCAGCTGATCAACGACCTGCTCAACTTCTCCCGCTACCAGAGCGGGCTGCAGAAACTCGATCTCGCCCCCTGCGCCCTGGACGAACTGCTGGAGCGGGCGCAACTGCGTTTCGCCGAGCAGGCGGCACACAAGCAGATCGAGTTGACCAGGGAGCTGGAACCGCCGCTGCCGCGCCTGCGGGCTGATGCTGCCCAGCTGGACCGGGTGCTGGACAACCTGCTGCACAACGCCATCCGCCATACCGCCAACGGCGGGCGTATCCGTTTACATGCAAGACGGCATGCGGAGCGGGTGATCATCAGTGTCGAGGACAATGGCGAGGGCATTGCCTACGGGCAGCAGGGGCGCATCTTCGAGCCCTTCGTGCAGGTAGGCCGCAAGAAAGGGGGCGCAGGGCTGGGGCTGGCGTTGTGCAAAGAAATCGTGCAGCTGCATGGCGGGCGGATGGGCGTGTTTTCCCGGCCGGGGCAGGGGACCCAGTTCTATATGGCGCTGCCGGTTTGACAGTCGCCTGCACCGGCCTCACCGCCGGGCAGGATTACTCAGTGCTCTGCGCGTCGTGGTAGCTGCCCGCGGGTTACCAGCTCGGCAAACTGCCTGGCGTTCAGCGGCCGGGCAAACAGCCAGCCCTGGCCGTAATTGACCCCTTCACTGTTCAGCAGCACCGCCTGGTCCTCACACTCTATGCCCTCTGCTATCACCCGCAGGTGAAGGTCATGGGCCATGCGGATGATATGCGGAGCAACGCCACTGCTGGCGGCATCGTGGCCAAGCGCGTCGATGAACGCCTTGTCGATCTTCAGGCAGTCCACGGGTAGGGTCTGCAGGTAGGCCAGGCTGCAATAGCCTGTACCAAAGTCGTCGATGAGCACCTGATGCCCCGAAGCGCGCAGCGCTTGCAGGTTGTCACGGGCCACCACCACATCCACCAGGCCTCGCTCGGTGACCTCGAAGGCAATCTGGCTGGGCGCCACCCGATGCAAGGCCAGCAGGCGGGCCGCCACCCGGCCGATCCGCGGCACCATCACATCGCAAGCGGCCAGGTTCACCGATATGTACAGTTTAGGGTGCGAGCGCAGCAGCTGGCCCAGCTGTTCGAGCACGCGCTGCAGGACAAAGTCGGTGATCTGGCGAATCTGCCCGGTGTTTTCCGCCAGCGGGATGAACAAGTCCGGGCTGGTCAGGGTACCGTCCGGGCGCCGCCAGCGCACCAGCGCTTCGGCACCCACGCAGCGTCGGCTGTCGAGTTCGAAGATCGGCTGGTACAGCACCTGCAGCTCCCCGCGGCGCAAGGCATGCTGCAACTCCGAGCTCATCGACCGCCGCTGCAGGATCAATTGCAGCACCAGCCAACCAATGCAGCACGCCGCCAACACACTGCCGGGGAACAGCAACCAGAGCATGCCGTTCATCCTCAATGGCAGGCTGGCCCGCGGGGCAATCAGCACCAGTTGGTAATCCGGCGACTTGGTCGGCATGCGGTAGATCAGGCGGTCGCTGAGTTCAAGTAGCGACTTGTGGCTTGTCGACCAGGCCGAGGGCGGCGGCCACACTTGTGGCGGCCCCAGCACGGGGATGGCGCGGGCACCGTTATCCAGCACCACCACCAGGCTGCCGCCCGGAGGCAGATCGACCACATCGGTCAGGTGCCCGCGCGAGGTGGAGACCACGAACTGGCCCCGGCCTAGCATGAGCGCAGCCAGGTTCTCGTTCGGTTCGGTGGTGGTGTTCAACCAGTAGCTGTAGGTCGGCCCCTGGATATCCGGTGCCCGCAAAGGTTCGAACGCCCGCTCATCACCACGGTTGGAGCAGGCGATATCACCATCCACGTAAGCCGCTTCATAAATGAACCGCGAACTCAGCCCCACCTGCTGCAACGCCGCCAGCATCGCTGGGCTGCAGCCACGCAAGGGCTGTGCCTGCAACAGGTCTACCCCTTCACGCAGCTGGCCAAACACTTGTTCGAGGCGGTCGAGAAAACGCTCACCCTGGGCGTTCATCTGTTCGCTCTCGCTTTGCTTCATCTGTTGCAGGGCAATACCGATGCTGGCAGAGAGCAACAGGGCCGCGCTGGCCAGCGCTGCCAACGTGGCCAGCATCCAGGGACGGTAAAAAATTTGGCGCAGCAGGGTGATGATGGCTGACATCAAAGGCATCCAGTTGATAATTAAGGTATAGCAACTGGATCGAGAATCACCCTCACCGTCTGGCACTTCGCTGCACGCCACACTGTTTTTTGTGGGAGCGACTGCCGTATTAAAATCCAAAGGTTTGCGCGATCACTGTGGGAGCGGGCGTGTCGGAGCGCCGAACCGCCGCGAACACCGGCGTAGCCGGTGCCATACCGCGCGTCGCATTCTTCGCGGGCACGCCCGCTCCCAAAGGGTGGATGCGCCAGCCTGAGTGATGGTGCAAAACGGTTGGGCCTACAGGGCTCAACGCATGCGGTTGAGCACCTGCAGCATCGCCGCCGTCTGCGCATCGGGCATGCCGTCGAAGCGCTGCGGGCGGAAGCGCATCTGGAACGCAGTGATCACATGGCGGGTGGCAACATCCAGCACCCCGGTCTGCTCGATTTGATAGCCAAACCGCGCCAGTTCCTGTTGGTACCAACCAACGCTCGGCGGGTTGACGCTGAAGTAGGCCTGCTGCCGTGCCACTGCGTTGGCATCTGGCCAGATACCCAGCCCGGCATCGGCCAGGCGCTTCCACGGGAACAGCGGCCCCGGGTCCAGCTTGCGTGATGGAGCGATATCACTGTGACCAATGATGTGCCGCGGTTCGATGTTGTTGCGCTTTACGATGTCCTTGAGCAGCGCAATCAGCGACTGGACCTGCGCTTCGCTGTAAGGGTGCCAGACCCGGCCATTGGGTGTGTCGGTGAACCCAGGGTTGACGATCTCGATGCCAATGGACGAGGAGTTCAGCCAGGTGCGCCCCTGCCACTGGCTGTCGCCGGCATGCCAGGCACGGCGGTTTTCATCCACCAGTTGATACACCGTCGCAGGGCCGTCGCCGATCAGGTAATGGCTGCTGACCTCACCATGGGTGAGCAACGCGAGCGAGCGCTCCAGCGAAGCATTGGTGTAATGCAGGACAACGAACTGGATGCGGTTGTCCTGGTTGGCCGAGGGGTGGCTGCGGTCGATGCGCAGGCCCGTCGAGCAACCGGCGACAGATAACAGCAAAAAGGAAATCAGCGTTTTTTTCAGCGTGGAAAGCACGTCAGTGGCCTCAGCGAATGAGCGCTACAGTATAACGTGCTCCCCATGGCCGCGCTTACCGTGGGTCTGTGTTTGCAGGCTAGTTCTGCTCGACGCGGTTGCGCCCCAGCTCCTTGGCCCGGTACAGCGCCGCATCGGCGCGCTTGAGCACCTGGTCGCCGCGCTCGCCGGAGCGGAACGCACCCAGGCCAATGGAGGTGGTGATCACCACCCGCTCGCCCTTGAAGTGGAACGGGCAGGCTTCCACCGTGGCCCGCATTGTTTCCGCCACTTGAGCAGCAGCGGCCGGCGATGTCTGTGGCAGCAGCAGGACGAATTCCTCGCCACCGAAGCGGGCGATGAAGTCACGGCCACGCAAGCGCTTGCGCAACTGGTCGGCGACAATCTTCAGTACTTTGTCCCCGGCCAGATGCCCATAACTGTCGTTGATGCGCTTGAAATGATCCAGGTCGAGGATCGCCATGGCCAGATGGCCGCCATTCTCCTGCCATTCGATTATTTCGCGCTCGACCCGCTCGCTCCAGGCCGCGCGGTTGGGCAGACCGGTCAGGGGGTCGAGCAGGGCTTTCTGGCGTTGCTCTTCCAGGTGCTCGCGGTAACCGAGCGCCTCGTGCTCCATGTTCGCCACTCGCTCGGACAAGCCTTGCAGGCGCCCCGCCAGCTCTTGCTCGCGGCGATCCCGCTCGTGCTTATGCTCGTCCATGGTGACCAGCAGGCCTTCCAGGCGGTTGTCCAGGATGTGCTTGAGGCTATCGACGTCGGCGGCGCCCTGCACACTGTTTTGCAACCCATCGACATGCTCACGCAACTGGGTATCCAGCTCGCGAGCGGCAGAGCTGTTGTCCGCATGGCCTGCGCTGGCCTCGTGCAGGTGGCTCTGGAAGCCTTCGAGGCGCTCATTGAGTTGCTGCAGGTAGGTTTCGAACTCGTGCTGGCCACTGTCGGTGATCGCCAGCATGAGCACGGCGAGGTCATCCAGCACCGGGATCAGCTCGTACCAGTTCAGGCCCCGGGCAACGCGCTCGCGCATTTCCAGCGCCTGGGCCTTGTGCCGCTCGGGCAGGCTCAGGTCATCGAGCAGGCCGATCAGGGTCTTCTCGATGTGCGCAGCAACCTGGCTGTAGGGCGGCTCTACCGCGTAGGGCAGCGCATAGGGGCCGTCTTCGCCAAAGGTTTCTTCAAGTGTTTGTGCCGGTTGTTCTTCTGCCAAGGGTTCGCTGAAGGCCGCTTCCGGCTCGGGCGCTTCTTCCTGTGGCAGTGGCTGGGCGGCCGGGGTTTCAATTGTTTCGATCAACGCCGGGCCGGATATCTCCAGCTCAGGTTCGGGCGCTACCGTCGCTTCGGCGGTATAGGCTGAGAGCGGTTGCAGCGCATCCACATCGTCTGGCTGGGGGGCTTCGATACTGTGCTGTGCAGCCGGGGGCGCCTCAGCAGCAGGCACCGCTGCCGGCGCGGGCGCGGGCTCGCCTTGTGGCTCATCCTCGCGGCTACCGAACAGGCGTTGCAAAAAGCCGGGCCGGGTTTCGTCCCCCGGTTTGCCGAGGGCCGACAGTGCAAGGCCCTGCAAGCCGCTCAGCTCGCCCAGCAGCGGCGGCAGGTCGCGGGACTGGGCAACGCCACCATCGAGTTTTTTGGCCAGCTTTTTCAACGGCCGCGAGATATCGCTGGGCAGCGGCAAGCCTTGCAGTTGGCCGACCAGCGCGGTCAGCGCATCGCTGACCTGGTTCATGCGGGTTTCCCGGCGCTGCTCGGAGTCCAGCACCGCTTTTTCAAGGCGCGGAATCAACCCGGCGAGGCCGGCGTCCATGTTGTCGCTGCGGATAACCTCGCGCATTTCCTTCATGCACGCGTCCACCACCTTGTCACTGCCTTCGGCAGCCAGGGTGCTGCGCACCAGACCACGACGCAGCAGGTCGAGACGGGCGTCCCAGCGGCGTTCGAGCTTTTCTTGCTGCTCGATGCTTTTAAGGTATTTTTCTTTCCAGCGCTCAGCGTCTTCAGTCATGCCCGGGTCCGCAAACGGTGATGGCAATTAGCTCAAGACCGGCAGCGTATCCACAGTCAATGCATCAGGCAATCGAATCTCGACAGCGACGGGAAGGTGGTCGGAAATTGGCCGCGCCAACACCTCGACACGCTCAAGCGTGAGGCTTGGGCTGAGCAGGATATGGTCCAGGCAACGCTGGGGGCGCCAGCTGGGGAAAGTCGCCTCGACTTGCGGGGCGATCAGGCCCAGGTCGCGCAGCGGCGAGTGCTCCAGCAGGTCGGTGGCATGGGTGTTCATGTCGCCCATCAGCACCTGGTGACGGTAACCGCCAATCAGCTCGCGGATGTAGCCCAGTTGCAGGGCGCGGGTCTTGGCGCCAAGCGCCAGGTGCATCATCACCACGATCAGCGCATCTTCGCCTTCGCCAAAACGCACCAGGATCGCCCCACGGCCGGCCGGGCCAGGCAATGGGTGGTCTTCGAGCGCTTGCGGCTTCAGGCGGCTGAGCACGCCATTGCTGTGCTGGGCGAAACGCCCGAGGTTGCGGTTGAGTTGCTGGTACCAGTAGGGGAAGGCCCCCAGGTGAGCCAGGTGCTCGACCTGGTTTACATAGCCTGAGCGCAGGCTGCCCCCGTCGGCCTCCTGCAAGGCCACCAGGTCGAAGTCGCCCAGCAAATCACCGATTTTCTGCAGGTTGCCGGCACGCCCGTTGTGCGGCAGCAAGTGCTGCCAGCTGCGAGTCAGGTAATGCCGGTAGCGCTCGGTGCTGATGCCAACCTGAATGTTGAAGCTGAGCAGCCGCAGTCGACCATCCTCGGGCAGGCCAGAAGCCTGCAGGTGATGCTCGTTGACCTGCGGCTGGGGCAGGCCAATGCCACGCGTGGTTCTGAAGCGGGGCATGGGTTACGCCGCCTACTTGGCGGCGCGCTCCTTGGCGATCAGCTGATCGGCGACGTTCAGTACGCCTTCCGGCCCGCCAGCGGTACCCAGGTCGAAGCGGTACTTGCCGTTGACGACCAAGCTCGGTACGCCGGTGATTTCGTACTTCTTCGCCAGTTCCTTGGCCTTCTGAACCTGGCCTTTGATGGCGAAGGAGTTGAAGGTGGCGAGGAACTTGTCCTTGTCGACGCCTTGAGTGGCGAGGAAGTCGGCCATGTCGTCCGGCTTGGTCAGCTGCTTGCGCTGGTTCTGGATAGCATCGAAGACTGCGGCGTGCACCTTTTGCTCGACGCCCATGGCTTCGAGGGTCAGGAACATCTGGCCGTGTGCGTCCCATGGGCCACCGAACATGGCAGGAACACGTTTGAAGTTGACGTCAGCCGGCAGCTTTTCAGCCCACGGGTTGATGGTCGGCTCGAAGTGGTAACAGTGTGGGCAGCCGTACCAGAACAGCTCGACCACTTCGATCTTGCCAGGCACGGAAACTGGAACAGGGTTGCTCAGCTCGAGGTATTCCTTGCCAGCAACAGGCTCGGCGGCCTGGACGGCAGTCATACCAAATACGCTGGCAGCGACCAGCGCGGCGCTGAGAATCAGTTTACGCATGCTTTACTCCTGAGCAGTCATAGGTCGCCACGACCCTACCTGCACTGAGACAGGCCGGGAAGGGATCGAGTTCTGTAGTGTAACGGCTGCGGACTGAAAAAAGGGCGGCCCGGCCGCCCTTTCATCATTGGCCTACAACATTAACTGAAGGTTAATGCAGGCCCTGGATGTAGCTGGCCAACGCCTCGATGTCGTGGTTGCTCAGCTTGCCGGCAATGGTGCGCATGGTCATGGCATCACCATCGTTGGTGCGGTTGCCTTCGCGGAAGTCCGTGAGCTGCTTGGTCACGTACTGCGAGTGCTGGCCGCTCAGGTGCGGGAAGCCGGCCAAAGCAATACCTGCGCCGTTGGGGGAGTGGCAACCGGTGCAGGCAGGCATGCCTTTCTCCAGGTCGCCGCCATTGAACAGCGAACGGCCACGTTCGACCAGCTTGGGATCGGCGGCACCCACGCTGCCTTTCTGGCTGGAGAAGTAGGCGGCGATATCGGCCAGGTCCTGGTCGCTGAACGGGGCCAGCATGCCGGTCATCTCCAGCACGGTACGCTTGCCCGACTTGATATCGTGCAGTTGTTTTTCGAGGTAACGCTGGCCCTGGCCGGCCAGTTTCGGGAAGTTTGGTGCCAGGCTATTGCCGTCGGGGTTGTGGCAGGCGCCACACACGGCCGTCTTGGCCTGACCGGCGGCGGCATCGCCCTTGACAGTTTGCGCAGCAGTGGCCGCACCTGCGACACCCAGGGTCAACAGCAGACTCACGACTAGTTTGTTCATCAGCTAATCCAACACGGCTAAGGGTGAAATGTTATGTATCGGGACTGCCGCTCATCCAAAGGATGACCAAACGGTAGTCCTCGGCACTGCAGTCCATGCACAATCCACGCGGCGGCATAGCCTTGAAACCCTGGGTCACGTGCTTCACCAGTACATCCATGCCTTGCGCCAGCCTTGGCTCCCATGCTGCCCGGTCACCTTGTCTGGGTGCCTGTGGCAACTGCCCGGTGTGACAGGCCGCACACGTGCGGTTGTACAACACCTCGGGATCCTGTGTAGCCTGTGCGCTGAAAACCGGCAGGAACATACCGACAGCAAGCAGCCATTTCGCCATGCGGAACGACCTTCAGGGTTGGGGGCCGCGCTGCGTTCTGATGCGCGAGCTATTGTTCGACACCCCATGCCCGTTCCCCTTCGCTGGGAGAATGAGCACACAAAAACTGGGGCATTATATACTTCCGCCATCCAAACGGAAACGACACCGCTTGCCAGGCTCGGGCCTTCAGAGTCAGGCAACACCCACATCGGATATCCCATGCAAGTCAAGAACCCCATCCTCGGCCTCTGCCAGAAAGCCACATTCGCCCTCAGCGCTGCCAAGGTCGAACAATGTCCGGAAGACCAGGGTTACGAGGTGGCTTTTGCCGGCCGCTCCAACGCCGGCAAATCCAGCGCCCTCAACACCCTGACCCATGCCAGCCTGGCGCGTACCTCGAAAACCCCGGGGCGCACCCAGCTGTTGAATTTCTTCAGTCTGGACGATGAACGGCGTTTGGTCGACCTGCCGGGCTACGGTTATGCGAAAGTGCCGATCCCGCTCAAGCAGCACTGGCAGAAACATCTGGAAGCCTACCTGGGCAGCCGTGAGTGCCTGCGCGGCGTGATCCTGATGATGGACGTGCGCCACCCGATGACCGACTTCGACAAGATGATGCTCGACTGGGCCAAGGCCAGCCGCATGCCCATGCACATCCTGCTGACCAAGGCCGACAAGCTGACCCACGGCGCGGGCAAGAACACCTTGCTGAAAGTGCAGTCGGAAATCCGCAAGGGCTGGGGTGATGGCGTGACCATCCAGCTGTTCTCGGCACCCAAGCGCCTGGGCGTGGAAGACGCCTACCGCGTGCTGGCGGGCTGGATGGAACTGGAAGACAAGCCAGTGGCCTGAGGGCCTGGGCAGATCGCTGTAGGAGCAGCCTTGTGCTGCGAAGAGGCGATGACAGGCTGTAGAAATCTGTTGTCCATACCGGCCCTTTCGCAGCACGAGGCTGCTCCTACAATGGGGAGCAGCAGCGGCTGCCCGTCAAATTGCGGGCAAAAAAAACCCCGGACTTCGTATGGGGAGGGGGAAGTTCGGGGTCCAAGTCCGGACCGCTAGGGCGGGGTCCAGATATCTGCCAACACTTAACACAACATAGGAGCATCGAAGGGCTTCACCAGCCATTCAGTTACTCTGAGTTCCGCTTCACCGGTTTAGTTCCGAAGCCCTGAAAACTATTTGCGATAGTTTCATGAAACTTCAGCACCAACGGCACTGAGCAGTGCCAGGATCCGCGTCACTACGTCGCAGATCCTACACAGCTTTCCCCGCTCAATCAGTGAGCTTCGTCCCAATTCGCACCGATTCCTGCTTCCACCAGCAGCGGCACATCCAGCTGCGCGGCCTGGCTCATGTGCTGGCGAATTTCATCTTTCACCTGCTGAACCAGGTCCTCACGCACCTCCAGCACCAGTTCGTCGTGAACCTGCAGGATCACCCGGGCATCCAGCCCGCTCTCGCTCAGCCAGTTATCCACATTGACCATGGCCCGCTTGATGATGTCGGCTGCGGTGCCCTGCATCGGCGCGTTGATCGCCGTACGCTCGGCGCCTTTGCGCAGGGCCGGGTTCTTGGCGTTGATGTCTGGCAGGTACAGGCGGCGGCCGAACAGGGTTTCGACAAAGCCTTGCTCGGCGGCCTGCGCACGGGTGCGCTCCATGTAGGCCAGCACGCCCGGATAGCGGGCGAAGTAACGGTCGATGTAGTCCTGCGACTGCTTGCGGTCGACGCCGATCTGCTTGGCCAGGCCAAAAGCGCTCATCCCGTAGATCAGGCCGAAGTTGATGGCTTTGGCCTTGCGGCGCTGGTCGGTGGTGACGTCTTCCAGGGCAACACCAAACACTTCCGCCGCCGTTGCCCGGTGCACGTCGAGGTCGTTACGGAAGGCGTGCAGCAGGCCTTCGTCCTTGGCCAGGTGGGCCATGATGCGCAGCTCGATCTGCGAGTAGTCCGCCGCCAGCAGTTTGTAGCCCGGGCTGGCAATGAACGCCTGGCGGATACGCCGGCCCTCGGCGGTACGGATCGGGATGTTCTGCAGGTTCGGGTCGCTCGACGACAACCGGCCGGTGGCTGCCACTGCCTGCTGATAGGAAGTGTGGATTCGCCCGGTGCGCGGGTTGATCTGGCCCGGCAGCTTGTCGGTGTAGGTGCTCTTGAGCTTGCTCAGGCTGCGGTACTGCATCAGTACCTCAGGCAGTGGGTAGCCGAGCAAGGCCAGTTCATCGAGTACGGCTTCGGCGGTGGATGGCTGGCCCTTGGCGGTCTTGCTCAGCACCGGCATGCCCAGCTTGTCGTAAAGGATCGAACCCAGCTGCTTGGGCGAGCCGAGGTTGAATTCTTCACCGGCCAGCTCGTAGGCCCGCAGTTCCAGCTCGGCCATCTTCACGCCCAGCTCACCGCTCTGTACGTGCAGCAGGGCGGCATCGACCAGCGCACCCTGGCGCTCGATCTTGGCCAGCACCGGCACCAGCGGCATTTCGATGTCCATCAGCACCGGCAGCACGCCCGGCGTCTGCGCCAGGCGCGCCTGCAGCGCCTGGTGCAAGCGCAGTGTGATGTCGGCGTCTTCGGCAGCGTAAGGGCCGGCCTTGTCCAGGTGGATCTGGTTGAAGGTCAGTTGCTTGGCGCCTTTGCCGGCGATGTCCTCGAAGGCAATGGTGGTGTGGTCGAGGTACTTTTGCGCCAGGCTGTCCATGTCGTGACGGGTAGCGGTGGAATTCAGCACGTACGACTCGAGCATGGTGTCGTAGGCCACGCCGCGCATTTCGATGGCGGGCGAACCGTTGGCGAGGATATTGATGTCGTACTTGGCGTTCTGCCCGACCTTGGCCTTGGCCGGGTCTTCCAGCAGTGGTTTCAGTGCCAGCAATACAGCCTCGCGGTCCAACTGGGCCGGCGCACCTTCATAGTCGTGCGCCAACGGCACATAAGCCGCCTCATGGGGCGCGACAGCGAAAGACAGGCCAACCAGCCGCGCCTTCTGGGCATCCAGGCCGGTTGTTTCGGTATCAAAGGCGAACAGCGGCGCCTGGCGCAGCTTTTCCAGCCATGCGTCGAAACGGGCCTGGTCCAGAATGGTTTCGTACTGCGGCTCGACCTTGGCCGTCGGCTCTGCGACCGGCGCAACCTCAGTACCAGCCCTTGCCGCGTCGCGCTGCACCTCGGCAACCCAGCTCTTGAACTCCATCTCGGTGTACAGCGCCAACAGCGCATCGCGGTCGGGCTCGCCACACACCAGTGCCTCGACCTCGACATCCAGCGGCACATCGACCTTGATGGTGGCCAGTTCGTAGGACAGGAACGCCGCATCGCGGTGCTCCTCCAGCTTGGCCGGCAGGGTCTTGGCGCCGCGAATGGCCAGCGCGGGCACCTTGTCCAGGTTGGCGTAAAGGTCGCTGAGGCCACCGCCGATACCGGTCAGCAGGCCCACCGCGGTTTTTTCGCCAACGCCGGGTACGCCTGGGATGTTGTCGACCTTGTCACCCATCAGGGCCAGGAAGTCGATGATATGTTCCGGGCCGACGCCAAATTTCTCGTGCACGCCAGCCACGTCCAGCACGCTACCGGTCATGGTGTTGACCAGGGTAATGTGCCCGTCCACCAGTTGGGCCATGTCCTTGTCGCCCGTCGAGATGATCACCGGGCGGCCCTGGGCGGCGCTGCTGCGCGCCAGGGTGCCGATCACGTCGTCGGCTTCGACACCCTCAACGCACAGCAGCGGGTAGCCAAGTGCCCTCACGCTGGCATGCAGCGGCTCGACCTGCACCCGCAGGTCGTCAGGCATGCTCGGGCGGTTGGCCTTGTACTCGGCAAACATGGCATCGCGGAAGGTGCCGCCCTTGGCGTCGAACACCACCGCGAAGAGGCTGTCGGGGTACTGTTTTCGCAGGCTCTTGAGCATGTTCAACACACCCTTCACCGCACCGGTCGGCATGCCCTTGGACGTGGTCAGCGGCGGCAGCGCGTGAAAGGCGCGGTACAGGTAGGAGGAACCGTCCACCAGGACGAGGGGGGCTTGGCTCATGAGCAGAATCAACCTTTTCGACGGGTCCGGCGCTAGAATAGCCAGAATCATTGACGACAAAGGGACTAGGTTATCATGCGTACACTCAATCGCCTGTTACTGCTCGGCCTGTTGGCAACCACGCCAGTCGTCACCCTGGCGGCGGACGACGCCCCCTCGGCCGATCCCGAGGTGACCATTCGCACGGAAGGCGACAAAACCATCCAGGAGTACCGGCAGAACGGCTTCCTGTATGCGATCAAGATCACGCCGAAAAACGGCAAGCCTTATTTTCTGGTACGCGCTGATGGCACTGATGCCAATTTCATTCGATCCGACCAGCCGGACATGCTGATTCCGTCCTGGAAGATCTTCGAGTGGTAATCTGACGCGCACCGTTCACATCAACCCGGCACTTCCCGGCGGAAGTGCCCGTATGGGCA
>Ga0213826_1000317_pt1 | contig 30648 bp, 26 predicted proteins | sample MC6MC0899MG_FD_180668 | JGI IMG/M metagenome (GOLD analysis project Ga0213826, IMG submission 180668) | Enriched soil aggregate microbial communities from Iowa State University, Ames, United States - MC6-MC0899-MG | ecosystem: Environmental > Terrestrial > Soil > Unclassified | place: USA: Iowa...
ATACCAAGATAATAGTTTTACATAGTCACGTAAAAAATCGATCGTGTAAAACTTTCTAGCAACATCCAGCATGAACCCTCTCTCTTCATTTGCGGGATAATCTCTACTGATTCCTTTTGGAATGGTTGTTTGATTCTGCTTTAAAATTTGCAATGCTGTCCGGGTTCCATAGAATACTCCATCCACTTGAGCAGATGTTATCGTTATGTAATCGTTTACATCGAAGGTATATCCTCCCCGTGTTAAATAGCTAAGGTCTTTATCCAATGTTAGATAAAGATCCCCCTTGACAGGAGTTCCATAAACAACATTTAGCTGAAAGCCATTCACTTCTTTTAAATCCTTTGCTGTTTCTTCTGCCGCTGTTTGTAACTCATTTTTATAGGAAGGATTCACGACAATTCTAGAGGAGTCAGTTAATTTAAACTGGCCTTCATGCCCAAACCATTCCCTTAAAGATGGGATCACTTTAGGTTCCGGATTAGCACTTTCATTTGCTTTATATTGACCCGGTACATTAACGACAATATTTTTCGTAATGCCATAAATTGAAGGGTCCTCTTTATCTTCAACTTTAAATAATAGATTGACTTGCGTATCCACAAGCGGTTTATAGATTTTGCCGCCAAGATCGATGACAGGTAGCTTATCGCTACCAAATAAACTAATTTTATAACCTTCCGGTACCTCTGGAAGAGTTATTTTTTCCGAATCGGCAGTTAAATCGGGTATGGAGGTAATGCTGTTTACAATTTCATTTATTTTACTATAACCATAGACTTCGAATTCATAAAAAGCATAGCCGAAAAGCTGCCCTCTAACCGGTGTTCTTTCAATACCTTGAAACTTAACGAACCTTGCTTGAGATTTATCAAGTTTAATAACTTCTTCTTTTTCACTATAATCCTTACTATCAAGAACTCTATTGTCCTTAAAGGCATTTTCCCATGTCTTCCCATCATTCGAAATCAATAGTTTCCACTTGGTAGCTGGAGCATCTCCCCAGTGAATGACAACCTGATCTAATTCAGATACCGCCCCCAGGTCCACATACCACCAGGAATTGTCAGCATTTGGGTTCATCCATCCGGGTGCAGATGACCACTTCGTATTATGATTACCATCCACAGCATATTTAGAAGACACATAGTCTACTTCATGGTCTGAGTCAAAGGTCGGCTTATTTAGCGCTAAATTTTGATTATTGGCAGCATAAACCTTAGTAGGTGGAATACCCGTTATCACCATACTAATCAACAGAACAAAGACACAAAATACTGATACAATTCTTTTTCTCATTTCTTATCCTCCTTTAATAAATTTGTAACCAGAAACCCAACCCATTAAATAAAAAAATTTATACAAAAAAGGCATGGAGAAATAATAAAGGGTGTAAATCCTCCATTATTATCTCCATGCCTGATCGTATCAGTTACATGAGATCTATTATTTTACTATATTTCCATAATACCATGTTTTGACACCAGCACAATGTTTTTTTTAAGCTCTTTTCGCATAGATTGTTGTTTTTAGACTATTAAGTTTGTCCATTGATTTCCGCTCCAGGCACTTGCTTTCCGCGGGGAGGGATGGGAGCCTCCTCGGCGTTACCGCCTGTGGGGTCTCCCACTTCCCTCTTTTTCCCGCAGGAGTCAAGTGCCATCCGCTACAATCAACTCAGATAGTTAAAGTTAAATTACACTAAATAAGCAACAAACTTTAGGAAAACAGCCTTTTTTTAAAAGACGGGATAAAAGGGGTCAGTCCCCCCGTTGTGTTAAAGTAGCGGGGACTGACCCCAAAAAATCGGAAAATAGTTTTTTATTTTTACACATAGGCCTTTCTTGGTTCTAAAATAATCTCATTTAATTTTAGGTTCACTGGGTTCGCGATGGTATCTCCAACCGGGCATGTCTTTTCAATAAACGCTACAAACTCTTCAACTTTTTCTCTAGGTGCATCCGTTGCAATATGAAAGTTAAAACGAATATCAGAATAACCGCGACGAACATCAGATTTATTCATAAAGCCATCTGTGTCAAGATCCCCTTCCACATCAATCCATAGATCATCAAATTCTATTTTGAACTTTCTAGCATACACACGAGCTACGATCGCTTGGCAAGCACCTAATGCTGCTAAAGTCAGCTCTACAGGATTCATACCAGTATCCGTTCCGCCTAATTCCTTTGGCTCATCAATGGTTATCTCGAAATTACGAGATTTAGCTTTAACTTGAACACCCTTCTGTAAATGGGCAGCAGCTTTAAAGGTTGTCATTGGCATAGTTCATTCACCCTCCTATGGTGGTGTAATGTTACTTCCTAATATATTTTCTATCTACACTATAAATATAAGCGCTTTCAATTTAATAGTCTATGGATATATTGTGAAATATTGAGCAAAATAAAGAAGATTGTTTTAGCAGGGGCTTTAACCTGTGCCCTAAACTGGTAATAAAGACCAAATACATATCGATTTATCACTAGTTCCACCTGATCTTTCAGCTCGATCTCTAGAGAAACCCCTAAGTAGTAGATTTCTACATCAATGATTTGGCTAAAAAATTCGGAGACCCCTATGTAGAAGGCCTCTACATCGATGTTTATGCTTAATAAATCGGGGATTCCCCATGTAGACGGCTCTACATTGATGTTTATGCTTAAAAAATCGGGGAATCCCTATATAGAAGGCTTCTACATCATGTTTATGCTTAATAAATCGAGGAATCCCTATGTAGACGGCTTCTACATCGATGTTTATGCTTAAAAAATCGGGGAATCTCTATGTAGAAGGCTTCTACATCGATGTTTATGCTTATAAAATCGGGGAATCCCTATGTAGACGGCTTCTACATCGATGTTTTGACTAAAAATCTATGGAAACACCCACGTAGACGGGCTCTACTTTGACTTTCTAGCTTAAAATCTATTTGCCAAACTATAAATCTATCATTCTTCGACAAAATTAGGGGCTGACAGATACAGGACTTAGTTGGATTACTTCTCTTCCAATCTTTCATTAACAAAACGATTTAATTCGGCGGCAAATTCATGAAAGTTTTTAGGTGTAATTTCATCTATATCCGTTCCTTGGCCTACGTGTTTTTCAACCGTACCATTTTCAAATTGCAGCCATAGACTCCAGCTGTACCCATCCCGATAAGAAGCTGGATCTTCAAAGGTATAGTCACGCTTCCATTCCTGCAAGTTATACTTTTTAAAGATGTTTATGACATTTTCAGCATCATTTATTTTAACAGTCCCTTCATTAAAACGCAGGCCAAGAGAATCCATTCTAGGATTTATATAGAGATCGTTATTGGCAACATCAATTGCTATCTTAGTATCAGATCTGCTCCACTCGCTGAAATATACTTTGATTACTTTTTCCAATGGTTGTTTTTCCTTTGATTCTGGTGCTTTTTTTATAAAAGCGAAATCATAAATATCGATTCTATCCATGTCTTTTTCCCCATTTCCACCATTCACGTTGACCGTGTTTTTTTGATTTGTTGCATCATCTGTATGTTTCTTTGCAGATTCCTGGCATCCAATTACCGTTAAACTTACAGTAAAAATAAATAAAAAACAAAATATCTTTTTCATCGGCTGTTACCTTCTATTCCATAAATTTGAACATTTTATCCATACGTTGTTTTGATTCAGGTAAAAATTGTTCAATACTTTTTATTCCTGCATCTCTCGTTTCACCATCTGGTGTCATGATTCGACCATAATATTCAGCGAAGCCTTCCCCATTTGGTTCTCTAATTCTCTTGCCATCGATGTTAATCCAATAATCGTCTTCGTGCCCATATTCACCTCTTATGATATGATTCGTTACTCCGCCATAAACGTCCGAGGCAGTATTATGATCGGGTCCATCTAACTTGTCTTCATACGTTTTCCTCAAAGTTTCCTGCAATTCTCTTTCTTCTTCTGATAGTTTTTCAGAATATTTATTTTGATTTAATAAATTATTTGTGATACTATTGATCATTTTTGCTTTTTGCTCAGAACTTAAGTGGTCATAATCCGGTGAATGTAATTCTTTTTGCAGTTCTGATTTAATATTGGCTTCAGCATCCTTATACATTAGATCATTTAACGTTTTTCCATCAATCGTGTATGAATCCGAATAAAATCCTTTAAAGCCATTTTCAATTCCGTAATAATAATCAATTGCATGACCCACTTCATGAAAGAAGGTATAGTACTTTCCTCGTGGGTCAATTCTGTCCTCGCTTATATTAAATTTAACTGTATGATCATTCGAATCAAAAATACCTTTTATGTTCGTGTCTGTTATTTTAAATTTATCCAGGTATCTTATAGCAAGAGTCCGGTATGGTTCTTCACATGTATACATTAAATACTTGATTTCAATCTTATCTTTTTCCTCTAACGGTGTAAGGAATTCATTTGTTTGGTTGATGTACTTTGTGTGTGTTTCTTCATACTTGAGGATTGTTATGACTTTTTGTAAATCTTCTGGATACTTTTTGAGGTAATTTCCATAATATTCTTTCGCTTTTCGAGTATAATGGATTTCATCCAACTTGGCTGCCCAGCTCAAATCCATTCCTTTTGTACTGAAGGTTCCTGTTTTACTATTAAATCCTTTTCCACCTTTGAGTTGTGCTAAGCCTTTTGTTATATTTTCAGCTAGTTGGATAGCCGTATCATAGTTAGTACTGGAGGTCGTATTAAATTCGTATAGATGGTTTAATATTTCTTGGAGTTTTTGTTTGATGGAATCAAAAGTATTTGGGATTTCCTCTAGAAGAGGAATGTTTTCCAATAATCCTTCCATATCTAATTTTAAATCGTCTATTGTCCGGATTTTCTCTAATACTTCTTGTTCGATGACAGTTATAGGGGCCACTTGTTCTGCAAAATCGCTAGGATATTTGTCGTTTTGACGAATCAACTCTTCACAAAGGTAGATCATGCCCTGTGCAAGCGGGCGAAAGCTTTGTGCCATGAACATTTTGGCCGAACTATAGGTTTCCCCCTTCAATTGATTATCAGACAAGAAAAAGTTAATCGAGGTAATCACCTGTTCCATCGCTTGAATGATTTCAATACAGAGCTCATTCATACTATCTCTTTGTGAATATGTTTCCTTAAGATACATATCCAAGTTCATTCTTCCCCCCAAAGACATATCCAAGCTCATTCTTCTCCCCCCTTTACTAATGATTTTCGTTGATAGTATAAATCATTTTCGAGGTCATTTAGCTTCCGTTTTTCTTGAAGTAGTCTTTCCTTTTTGTTTTCAAGCTCATGATCAATTTGTCGTTCATAATGTTGGACTTCCAATTGTTTTTGTTCTAGCCAATTGCTTAGCCCTTTGTCCTTATGCCACATATCAAATAATCGGTTGAACAATCGCCGGAAATGGCTTTTTAATTCAAAAAAATCTTTTTCTGTTTGTTCTTGCTCGATTAAAGTACGCCCGTTTTCATATTGTTTTTCAGATACATGCTGCAACTTTTTGGTAATTTGATTTATTAGTTGTTTACGCTCTGACATTCTTTCTCATCCATTCTTTGCTTTTTTATAAGTGTCCGCATCGTTTATAGGCTCGGTTAAGAATTCCCAGACATCATTGAAATAGTCCCCAAGTTCCTTATCCATTTGTTCAAATTCTTTTACGGCTGACTGAATATTTTGGATGGTTTGTTGAAAAGCTTGATTAAAGAGCTTAGCCAGCTCCATGGCTTGTTGATTGGTGTCTTGTGCTTTCTTATTCACCGTTAGGGTGGTTAGTTCGGCTTTTCTAATGGTGTTGCCAGTTGCTTTTTGAATGGCATCCGAAGCCCTTCCCATCTGCGTGGCAATTTGTTCAGCGGATTGAATGTTACTCTGAATCATTGCATCCTCCTGTTATTCCTTCATTTTACATGTAGGTAATGGTTTTTAATTTGGTATGTTTGTACTCATCTTTAGAATTTTCCATATCCGTGACTAAATAAAGTTCCTAATTTCAGCGAACCCCCTTTTCCCTTACCAAGCTAACTGCCAATTGTTAAAAAAAGAAAGACCTTCATTTCATCATTATAAGGTAGTAACTGTTAATAATTAACTTCCGTTTTTCCTATATATGGCCAAAATAGTTAGGAATTTCCTCCCCTTTTCTAGGCAATTTATCAGAGTGGTGAAAGAAAAGACCTAAGCATGTAAGTTGGAATTTGGTACGGAGTTTAGAGACGACTGTTATACGTCGGGTAGTTCAAAGGGGCATATGGTTTGCAGCCAAGATAAAGTATCTAAGTAACTAGATTCTTAGATTAAACATTTGAAGGAAAATGCGTAGTAACGGCCTTCATAAATCCAATGAAAACCAAAACCCTGAACCAAAGTAAGCAAAACGATCTTCCTCTAGCCGCCAATAGTAACTAGGTCGCACTTAGCCAAAAATATGGATTTACCACATCCCCTTCCAATCTACAAGAAAGATGCTCTTTAATTACGATCGGTCGAAGATTTTTATGTTGTTTTTAAACAAATTTGTCCTAATTTTGTATTGAATTAAAACGATACATTTTAGAACAAAAGTTATCTATAAAACTGTTTAAATCATAAAAAACCTTGAATGGCAGATGTCCAATCAAGGTTTTTAATTTATATTTCTTTCTTACTATCATCAAAAAAATCCATAACATCATTTTTATTATATATTTCAAGACTTCTTAAATAATTTAAAAACTCTTCTACTTCAATTTTGTTAGTCATATTAATCAAGGAGTAATTTTCTAAAAAATGACTTAACAAACTGTCATCTACGTTTTCTATTGGCGATGGTAAGTATAATTCGTTTTCACTCTCATAGGCCTGTTTATCGACAAATGATACTGCTGCTACAATACACTCCCAAATTGAAGTATTTTCTTCATCTTCATCCATTTGCATTTGAATAAAAAGACCATTATCTTCTGTTCCATCATCCAATAATGTGTAAATTTCATCTCCCGAAATCTGTTTTGTTCCAAACCATTCCCAACATAAATTTAATGCTTTTCGAGCATCTTCATAAAAGTCACTCTTACTTAGCAAACTAATAATACTTTCACTTAGTCCTAAGTAAAACGCTACCTGTTTTGTCTTCTCTATACTCTCCCACTCTTTCAATGTTTTGCCTCCATTTAGGTAATATATTTTCCACCTTTAAGGGTAAAGTTCAATCTACCCGCAGCTTTTACACCTGCTTTTACCTCAGAAGATACCTTAATTGTTAAATTAGGGAACATTTGTGTTAATTGCATAAAGATGCCTGCTGGTACTTTTGGGTTAGTAATCCCTTGTATACAAGCTGTACAGACACCTCTCGGGTTAGACTGATGAATAGAAAGTGTTCCCTTCACATCATTTGGTTTTAGACCCTTTTTTTTAACTAATGTAATAAATTCATTTATCACACCTTCTTCTGCATGTTTTGTAAACTGAGGACTTTTTCTAGGTGCTTGTATGGGTCTATTAGGCATTATAGCATCCAAATCTGGCACCCCTGCCTCTTGCCTTACTATTGGAGAGCCACCTTCAAATACTGAATTTTCAAGACCCTTAACATCTGTTTTTCCTACTGCAATAGTATGTGTTTCAGGTACATTCCACTTTGTACGTAAATTATCTAAATCTGATTTTCCAACTTTTATTTTACTTAATTCTTCACCCGAACCCTTAGTACCCCCGCCAAGGTTAACCTCCATCCGATTAATAATATCCTTCAGCTTATTCTCCACCGCATGGGTATTCTGAACAGTTCCATCAACCTTCCCAATACCCGCAAACTCCGGCTCAAGGTTCAAATGCCGGAATGGGTTGTTATTTTTTACGGCTGTAATCGCAGTGTCGGCTAATTTCCCTGCTTCTATTGTACCTTTTGCGAGCTGATTTATCACTAGTTTCGACACATCTTTCGTAACAGCTACAGCACTTTTTAGGCGTGAAACAGCAAGCTGTTCGGCTGTTTTCACCAGATTATTGACATGTGTCATCCCTTTTTGGAAACTTCCTTTTATCCCTGTTTTCATACTTAATTTAGCCATATCCCCACCCATGTGAGTAAGCTTTACGGTACTGCTGAATTTCTTTAATCCACTCACACCAGGGATAATATCCAGCGGTGCTAATAATCCCCGAAACCAGCGTTCTCCCGTACCCAGTTCCCGACCGGAGACCCAGTCTTTTCCGGACACCGCTGAACCTAACTCCAGCGCACCATAGGCAGCCCCTAAGGCCAGACCTGCTGGAGGACAGATTATGGATACCCCAACAATGACCACGAGCGCGCCTAGCTGCACCCAAAATTCCTTGTTTTCCTGCTTGTTTCGAATCGATTCATATTCAAAAGCACGAGTATTTAGGGCCGCCTGTCGATATTCTTTTTCAGAAATATCCTTGTCGGGGTTGAGTTCCTTCCATTCCTCATATTCCAGCTTTATCTGCTCCCCAAAGAAATTACCACCGCTTAATAAATCATCCAGGCTTACTTCTTTTTTAGGAACCTCCAACGATTGATGTGGGCCATAACCCCCGGCGTAGATAATTTGTGTTTCTGTGGCACCGATTCGATTTTGTGTTTTATAATTGGAAATCGTTAAATCCCGCATCGCTTCCACAAAAGCATCCATATCTTCATAGAATGGCTGGTCGATAGTGCGGTCGACAATATCGCCGACTTTGCCGGTAAAACTATGCAATAGATCGAAATCATCATACAATTTATTGTATTTACCTTTCTGGCTTGTATAATGAAAAGATATCACATTATCATGATCATATTCGGCGATATCAGACTTGGCATCCTCCAAATTTTCACAGATATCTTTCAGCGGATCAAACACCCCATCACCCCAGCGCCAATCACCAATCAAATCCCCAATCCCATTCCGCATCTTTTCCCAGTCGGACGGGATATATTTTACATCCACCAGATCATACCCCCAGTTTCGCTATGATTTGTTCGGCTATTGCCTCGTCAGCCTGTATCATCGTATTAAGGATATCAATAACCAATGTACCTGCACGGGAGTAATTGTCATATAAATCCAATACCTTTTTATTGGCATCCGCATATACTTCCATTGTTTTTTTCGCTTTACCTGCTGTGTAATAATGGAAATTTCCCAGTTTTTCAATATTTGGAGCGGCATTGGTTTCCAGATCCATGATAATCCCCAGTAATAATTTATAAATGGTTGTGATCTCATCAGGGTCAATATTAATAAGCTGGCTGGAACTGCTGCTGCCCCCGTCATTGACTATAGCCATATGACTTTGCCTCCTTGTAAGGAAAATCCATTTCATCAAAGAGTATTTTTAAAAACCAATATTGACTTGCATGATAATATTTTTTATTCACCGTATCGACCATTAGTAATTTCTCATCCTTGGTAAAAACAAGCCACTGCTGATAGTAATTAGCATTGAATTTGCTCCTAGGTTCCTCTTTTAAATGAAAGAATTCTAGATTCATAAACGTCTGTTCCGGTTCAAATTCTTGAGTCTCCCGTCGTTCCTGATTGGATAATTCAACTTTTAAGAACGTTTTTTCCTTTTCCTTCGGTTCTCTTAAGACGAGCGGGAAATGTTCACTTAACATTTTTAGTAATAACGCTTTCGAGATGACACGTAGCTGATAATGGCCTTGTTCTTCCAATTCTACGAGGACAATGACCTCGTCATTTTCCTTTTCACGAAACGCAACCATTAAGTTATTAATGCGGACATATTTTTCACTTTGATGGTAAAATTCAATCGCTTGAATAATAATAGCACCTGGTTTGGTTATTTTCCCTTCAGGGGATAAAATCCCCTTCTCCTTTAACCGTTGGTGTGCCTCTTTAAAGACCTCATCTCCTTTTAATTGGTAAATCTCTTTTTCTGGTAATCCAAACAGGACATTACCGCCAAAAGCTGCCTCTAATAGGTATAGCTCAGGTACTGTAAACACATCTGTAGACTCTTTTCTCATAAATTCCTCACTTCTCTTACTGAACTGTCCTGAAGGAAATCGTCAAAGTAACCATCTAGGTTATTTAACGCTTTTGTTTGTTTTGGGACTGCTGTCTTCATATCGCGATGATATTTTTGAATGATTTCGAGGTAAGTTAAAAAAGCATCCCTTGATTTTCCGCTCCATTTTGCAGAATTAACGTAGGAAATTAATTGTTCGCATTGATCGTAGGTTCTATTAATCGACTGCTCCAATGCCTTGGCTGCCGCTTTCGCCTCATTTACTTTGCCGCCGTCAATTTTAACGTCACCCATTGAACAAATCCTCCAATTTCTCTTTGAACTCTTTTAATTCCTTTTCTCTTCTAGCCCTTTCAGCCTCTGCCTCTTTAATGGCTAAATTTTTATAATGCTCATATCTTTCATAAGCTTTATTTTTGGCGGCAACAAGTGATTCCCGTTTATCTTTGTCCTGTTGGAAATACCTGTTTAACTCTTCATTTAGTTTTTCCCGGCTCTTTTCAAAATCATTTGAAGGAATATCTGTATGTGATAAATTCGGAACAGCAGAAATATAGGAACTGTATGCCGAATTTGCTTTAGAAACCAGTTTATCGTGTTCTGAAATCGCATCTTTTAGATTTTCATACAACTCATGGTAATCATCTCTTTTTTTTTCCGTACCTGTTTTAAACCAATCAAACACCAGCATTCACTTCCTCTCTTTTTTGATAGGGAGCAGCTATTTTGATCTTTTCAGCTTTGCCATGTTTAATATAGTATGCTTCGTATGGAAGTAAGTTTTGCTCCTTATAAGGTCGATTCAAGACCTCCAGGATGCTCTGATCCGTAATTCTGCCGATTAAAATACCGGTCTTTTGTTTCTTCACGATTGTCGTGATATCATCATATTTTCTTTCAATCGCACCGTGTACAGCTCCGATAACAAAATAAATTCCTACTCTAAATCCTGTTTCCATTAACTTTGCCAGTGTCGATTGTGTCGTTAACGACATGGTTTCAATCACGAATGAGACATCTGTTAAAAGGACAGCGATCGGACGAATTTCTTTCAGATAATCCTTCATGGTCACACGGCCATCCGATGATGATTGAATTTGCCGGAATGCATCTTCCCTTGTTTCAAATAATTGCTGCAGCCGCTCGACAAATCCATCCATTTCCACTTCGGTGTTTGCATAAATATTTACGTTTTCCTTTAGTCCGCTAAATCTTAAGGAAGCATTGTCTATTAATCCAACATCGATGTGTTCATTGATCGAGACACTTGAAACAAGTGTTAAGAATGTTTGTTCAACTAAATCGATTCGATCACTTAAAATCAGGGTATTTTGGTCTTCTATCACACTTAACTCCAGCGGCTCGACATATTCAAAATCAACAGCAAATGGGATGCCGCCTTTGCTTAAAATAGCTTTTGCCTTCGATTGATTGATAAAATCAGTGAATTCAATCATCTCTGGAATCATTGGAATCGCAAGCGGGAGCTCGCCTTTCCAAGCGCTCCGCATTTCCCTGCACTCTTCCTGAATATGTTTGATAATAGCTAAAGTATCCTCCCCTTTTACAGGAAGTGCTGTTTGAAAGACGACAGGCTGGTCTAATTTCACTAAGCCGCGTCCCGGGACTTCTTCAATCGTTAAATCTGTTCTGCCCACGATATTTCTCGGTTCCGTTGCGTCTATCATATAAAGGGCAATCTGATGTTTGATATTGGCAAGCAATGGCGCTCTCATCGCACTTTGACGACCGGCACTAATCACCAGGTGAATTCCTACACTTACTCCCTCCCTGGCAATTTGGGCAGTAATTCTTTCAAACTCCTCACGATAGGGAGCATCTGTGATCGAGTCTAAAGTATCAATGATTAATAGAATCGCAGGGATTTCTTCACCACTTGCCTGCTCATACATGTGGATGGCAGCCACACCATATTTACTTAACTTTTGCTTTCGCTCCTTTAATTCATGTTGAAGTAGACGGAAAAGCTTTCCTAGTTTGATCTCCTCATCTACCATAATGGTGTCTGCTACATGCGGCATATCCTTCAATGGAAGCAGCCCATTCGTTCCTAAATCAATTAGATAGATATGGACTCTTTCCGGGTTATGATGTCTGGCAATATCCATGGCCACACTTTGTAAGAAGGTCGACTTTCCATATCCGGGACTGGAAAAGACCACCATATGGCCATCCTTCGTCAAATTCAATGTAAGTGGTTTTTGTTCTTGCATTTCTGGTATGTCGAGAAAACCGAAAGTTACTTCGAGTGATTTCTTATCTATATACCAAGCTTCTTTATAGTCCACATCATTTAAATCAGGAAGAAAAATTCGTTCCTCTAATGGCGGCAGCCATGGTCTAGGAAGTTCTACGATCCTTTTTTCATTTGCAAAGGCATGAATAAAATCCACTACCGCGTCAAGCTCTGTCGGGACTTTTGATATATCCTTCTTATTTGAAAGGCCGCTCAAGTCTTGAGAAATGATGTCATATTGACCCAGATCATTAATCGCGTAGATCGTTGTGTCCATTAGGTCTTGTTCATTTTTATCGGGGGAGTAATCGGCACCGCTCCAGGCACTTTGGAATAGTTCATAAATTTCATTGTAGCCGACTTGCAAGTAAGCACGCCCAGGCAGTGTGATTTCCGCCGCATCCGATGTTTTTAAAATCTCTGCAGAATCACTGGCATTTTGAACTTTAAGCGCAAGTTTAAATTTCGAGTTGGACCAAATCTGGTCATCTACTACACCGCTCGGCTTTTGTGTCGCCAAGATTAGATGGATTCCTAGGGAACGGCCAATACGTGCTGTTGAAACAAGTTCCTTCATAAACTCTGGCTGTTCGGATTTAAGTTCAGCAAATTCATCTGAGATTAAAAATAAATGTGGCATCGGCTCCCTGGCCTCACCTAATTTATAAAGTTTTTGATATTGATTGATGTGGTTCACATCATATTGACCGAACAGACGCTGACGTTTTTGTAATTCTGCTTTGATCGAGGCAAGTGCACGCATTGATTGGGCACCGTCCAAGTTCGTAATAGTTCCCAATAAGTGTGGAAGATGTTTAAATAAATTTGCCATCCCGCCGCCTTTATAATCTATTAGGAGAAACGCTACTTCATGCGGGTGGAAATTGACTGCAAGTGAGATGATATACGACTGAATAATTTCCGATTTACCGGATCCCGTCGTACCAGCGACTAAACCATGCGGTCCATGTGCTTTTTCATGCAGGTTTAAGTAGACAATATCTTCTTTCCCCCGTAAACCGAGTGGAACAGCGAGGCTTTTATAGGTTTCATTTTTTACCCAGCGGTCTTGAATTCGAAGTTCCTCTACTTTATCCACTCCATACATTTCCAGGAATGTCACACTTTCCGGTATCGAATTCCTTAAGTTTTGTAAATGATTAAGCGGTGCCAATGCCCGTGAAATATCTTCTTTGTTAAAGTCATCCGGCAGGTGATCCGGTTTGAATCTTCGGTTAACCAATTCACCCTCTTCAAGAAGAATCATGCCAGTTGCAGCATCACGAATATCAATAACGGTCTTGACTTGCTCCGGCAAGGACTGCATCACATCCTGCACAAATACAAGCGAAACTCCCAGTTCACTAGGATCTTCATTAAAGTACTCCATCACCGTATGATCTAAGATCATTTTTTCATCGGTAATCAGGACAACATAATGCGGAGAGAAATATAGTTTTTCATTTTTATTAGCTTTTTCATCTACCGCAAGTTTACGGTCTTTTAAAATTTGATAAAAAGAATTTAACACTTGATCAGTCGACCGCTCATGATACACAAAGCCGCGCACATTGATATCTCGTAAGCTTGCGTGAGGGAGCCAGCGTATCCAGTCCCACTTTCCTTTCTCTTCTTCCGGAAAAACCGTCACAAACTGCAGATCATGGTAGCTGTGGAATAAGGCTATCTGGATCACCAATAATTGCAGCTGTTCAAGGACCAAATGACGCTGGCCAATGTAACCAACAGGACCTTTCATTAAGGATGTCACAACCGGCGTATCATCTATTGTGAGATACTGTGACCTTAAGTGGCTTGCTGCCTCCACTAGTTCATCTTTCTCAAGGGTAAACTCCTCAACATTGAATTCAATATCAAAGCTCGAATCTATCCGCCCTAATCCAACACGGTAGGTGAGAAAATCATGATGGAACATTGTCTTTTCATATATACGCGAATGGACGTTTCTTGCCATATCACGTATTTGTTTTGCTTCTGGATAATGATATTGGAGGGCGTGCCGCTGTTCTTCGCTTGCTTTATATAACTCATGGGTTTTCTGTTTCAAATAGTCTCGATAACTATGATCCCGTTCTTTAAGATCAGAACGATATTTCTTCAAGCTTTTCAAATAGGATGTAACTGAAAAAATAACCGTCGTGACCGTCATGGCCAGCATCGCAATAATATAGAACCCATTGGGCCGAAAAATAGAGACAACCACCATTGCAGCAATCATCACAAGCGGTGGAACAATGACACGTGCCAGTTGTTCACTCGGCTTCGCCGGTTTATTGGAGGGTTTTGCGATTTTCCGGTTTTCCACAGGCTCACGATAAATAATGCGAGGGGACCGGTGATAATCAGGATAATCATTGTCAAAGCCATAATCGATCCCAAACAAACGGACTAATTTGGTTTCTTTTATACATTCAGTCCCTAAAACTTCTAAGTCATCCTTGCCGATCTTTACCATAACTCCAGCAAAAAAAAGCTGGTCTCCCGGTTCTAGTAACATAGATCCGGTTGTACAAATAAAGTTATGATACACTTGGCCATTAAGGACTTCTAATTTAAAAGGATCCCCAAGTTGCTCGCGAATCAGCACCATATCCACGGATGCGTTTACTATTGTGACATCATCATAATCATTCGCACCAATCGTAATGTTAAAATGCTGTGTGGTATCGTATATACACCACTCATTTGTTTCTTTCAAATAAAGGTGTATGAAGTCATCGTGATGTTTTAATGTTAGGCTTTCATTTACACAAAGCAGCTTTTCACCTATTTTGCAGCCAGCACCATCCCAATAAATCTCTAGTGATGGATTTAGCTCTATAAAGGTGATTGTGTTGGACCACTCACTTCCAATTGTCAATCTTTTTGGTTCATTATTTAAATGGCATTTGTGCAATTGATTTTTATAGCTTAGCAGCAATAATCGTTGTGCCATCTTTCTCTCCCTCTCTACACACGAGTAAACATCCATCTAATTTCTATTTTCAGATGTTTCTTTCGTTTTACTACATTTGGAATCCGTCTATTCCCCTTCTTTCTTTCCTGACGGTTCATTCTTTTCTTCTTGTTGGATTACTTCTTGGCTTTTTGGGTCTTTCTTTTGATTTGTATCCTGTAATCCGGCAGGGTCGGATGTTTTTGGGTTTAATAGGGAATCAAGACCATATTTGTCGACGTACGTTTTATATTGTTCTTCATATTTTTGAATTTTCTTTTCACGCTCAGTACCACTTAATGTAGGGTCATTTTTCACCCTTTCTATTTGTTTAATCAGACCATACATAATTAATTGCGGGTCATCGATATACTTGGCAATGTCAATAGTTTTGTCAAAATCCCCCCGGCCATTATAAATCCAATACAATAAATAATTCAGGTCACTTTTTATACTGATATTTTTTAAGATAGCCTCTTTTTGATTATCAGATAGTGTCTCTGATTTGATATAAGAATAGGCAAGCACATATTTACTTGCATCTGGTAATTTTTCTGGCTTTTTATCTTCTAAATCATTGATAACATTCCCGTAATCCAATGATAAAAAATGCCGATTTGCTTCTAGGAGATGCCCTTGGAAAGGTATTTTCACAAAATTCAGATAAAACAGTGTAATCGTTAAAAGAACAGATAAAGCAATCATGATAAATGTTAACGCTTTAAAAAGACGAAATTGCTTTTTCGGTACAATTTGCATATTTTTTTCAGTTTCAATTTTCTCTTTGATGTAATGGTCATTCAATAGCTTGATTAAAGCACCAAGATCGTCCATTTCGCCCACCTGACGCTCAAATTCGGTATCTTTCGCATTATTCAATGAACCGGCGTAAAGTTCATCAAAACTATATTTTTTCGAAAACAGTGCGACAATCAAACATTTATATTGGAGAATAAATTTTTCTTCATCAAAATGATAGGGGGGGACTAAGTCACGGATACCACGATGCACTAAAGATGGGATAAGATTATCGTTAACGATTAGATTATCCGGATGTAAGAAGAAAGTCATACGTGTGGTTAGACATGTTTTGAAGCGAGCTAGATTACACAACAGCCGCAGCTTATCTTTTCGGTCCAGTTTACGTATATCTTCCCATGTTTTAGCGTGTGGATTGACAATAAAGGAAAAAGTGAATAGATCCTCTCCCTCTTCGACGAATGATGGTACGAATAAGTCTGAGTCCTGATTGATGAGTGCCATTTGACGAATATCTTTCACACGTGTTTGTGATTTCGGCAAGTTTAACTGCCATTTTTCTTCATGAATTAGAAACTGATAGGTCATTGATTCCATTTGGATGGTCTTTTCGTTCATGTTTTTTCTACTCCTTTTAAAGCTTATAAAACTAGTAAAATATCACCATTTGTCACTGGATAATCGACAAGACGATCATCATCCGTCAATAATAATTCTTTATCTGGGACCTTTATGGCAAAAAGAGGCACCTTCGTTATGTCGAGATTCAATGTTTCAATCAAATTCCCCAGCAGCTGTTTTATCGGTTGGTGTGCAGGGATTCGTACGTCGTACCGCCCTTTACTCCATTTGCTAAAATCAACCGTCACGTTAACATGTGTTTCTCTAGACATTGTTTTATCACCTTTTCTACAGCATTTTTCTCATCATCCCATAAATTCCTGCGCAGCCAGCGACGACGATTCCAAAGAGAACTGTTATCATTTTATTGTTCATCAAGCTCTCTCTAAGTTTATTCTTGTTGGATTTTTCGGTAGATCGAACCGTATAATCACTTGAAAACAGAGCCTTTTCCCTTTCCTTTAATGATGTATCGGACTCACTAGAGTTAACAAAAAGCTTTTGTTCCACGTTCTTTGTTGCTTTTTCCATTTCGATTTGTGTTGTTTGAATAGCAGCCCGAGTTCGCTCTTTGAACAAATCGGGCGCCATTTTTTCCAATTCAGTTTCTTTATAATTTTGATTTTCTAGTTTTTCCTTTTCTGCAGCGTCTTTACCAATACGATCGGTTTCCCATCTCAGTTTCCCACTATGATCTAGTGTTGAATCCGCTAAGGGATGCAGTGAAAATAAAGGTAAGATTCCCATAAGAACAGTGAGAAAACTAAAGAGTTTCACTAATTTCTTCATTTGGTACCTCCTCGATCTTGGGAGCACGGTGCAGCACAAACAAGTGACCAACAACACTAACAACAATCAAGACTAGTAAGCTGACAATCATAATCTTATAATCTGCTGTTCCACTGCCAAACTGCATTAATAACTTCTCAATGTATTGTAATGGTGAATATTCCCTTAATTTTCCCGCTGCAGAAAATTGATCGAAATGAAGTCCTAGTGCTTCTGTTAGGAATAAATATAAGCTTAAAATCACTAACAGGATAAACATGCCAACCATTTTCAATTGACGTAATAAATAGGCTGCCACAAGGAGCATTGTTAGCATGATCAATGTGATGATACCGGTCCAAAGCATGAATTTTTCTTCTGCTATTGGCAATAAATAACCGGAAAGCACTCCGATCACAATTCCTTCGACAAGGCCAATGCTTACGGTAATCATAGTGATCAGTGTATTATGACTCACCAATGTTCTTTCTTCAGCAAATGAATCTTGCTGGAGCCTCTTTCGTTCATTATTGGAAATAACATAAGCAGTAAATAAAGCGACAATAAAACAAATCAATACCATAAAATAAGGAGTAAATGTATCACCTGCTGTGATGACTCCGGTATTTTTGGTTTGGACAGGGTTTGAAAGGAAGCTTAATAGACTTTCATTTGGCCGTTCCCCAATACGGCTATTTGCAAGCACACCCTCGAAATTTTGAGCGAAATTTTTATCTTCCAGCAATTTATTTGTTAAATTTTCTGAAAGATCACCAGCCTGTTTCACTAGAGTCGTCCCGCTGGCTTGAATTACTTTAGCTTGTTGATCAATGGCATCAAATGTTTGAAAGACATGATCAGCTGTATTTAAATTATTTCTCGATTGATCTGCCAGCGACTGGCTCATGGCAAGTAACGTATTAAGTTCTCCGCCTAGTGAAAGGATAGCAGTTTGTTCATTATTCTTATCAAGCAAAATTTCGGATTGCTTATCCTGTAGTTTAAGGCTTGCTTCACGCCATGCTGCCAAATCCTTTAAGGTTCCAGAAAGATTGGTATTTAGTATTTCAGCTTGTTCCATGGTTTGTTTAATCATTCCCGCCATTTGTATGGAATTTTGATTTGCACCATTGACAAGTTGAATATACCCATCCATTTTACTTTTCAAGTCTTCTGTCTGCTGACGAATTTCCTCTGTTATTTGCTTAGCTATATAGTCGGCTAAAACATCCACAATGTCTTCTTTATTAAATAAATAATAGAGTGAATCCACTGTAGCCATATCTGCCAAATTGGTTTGAGTCAACTGATTTTCTAGATCCGGATTATTAAACTGATCCATCCCGATTCCAAAATAGACATTATACAGCATCAACAATTTTTGGTAATCACTGACGGTATCACTTGCCGCATTAATTAAAGCACTTGTCGAATCACTTACCAGTGGTGACATCACTTGATGTTTTATATAGTTATTGATGATCTTTATGTTTTCAATAAACTTCTCTGGTTCATCCATTGGATCATTGTTATCTTGACCCTCAGTATTTGTATCATTTTTGTTTTCTTTGACTAAGTCCGAAGTTAATTCTTTTAATTGCTTGGTTTTTTGTTCAGTTGGCGTTGAAGTTCCCCCACCAGTTACTGGTGAAACGGGAATATCCACATTTGTGACATCCTTTTGTTCCATTTCCCAATTCCATGTAATTGGTTGGAAAACATCAATAGCTGCATCCGTTTCCTTCAAATTTACGTTTAATTTGACGGTGAATGGTCCTTTGTCCGTTTCAGGAAGGATAATCTTTTTGTTTTTAATAAAAGGCTCGGTATAATCCATTTCAGGAAGATTTGGCAATGTTAATAACACTTTAGCTACAGAAAATTCCTTTGGAATGGATAAGGTAAACTCCTGTCCTTGCTTTTTATTTTCCGGGAGGATGACAGAATCTTTAAGTGTTACTCCATTTGTCATCAAACTATTTTTGATTTCTTTCACTTGGTCTGACAATGGCAATCTATTTGCTTCGCGGTTTGGAGTATATCCAAACTCCTTATTGTATTGATGAGAGACAGCGATGACATTTTTTAGTTGTGTGACGGTTGTCTCTTTCAAACCTATTCCATCTAGATCTTCTCGATGTAAAGACGGAAGTTTATCCATTTGCTTTTGGATTTTGTTATGGACATTTTCATCTGGCCTAGAAAAAAAATGATTTAGGTTCACCCTTTGCTCTTCTCCAGAAGAATGTTTAATTTCCTTTTTCAGCTTTTCAGCAACTAATTTCTGCATATCGGACGCCAATTTATCGGCTAACTCTGTATTCACTTTTTCCAATTTTTCTTTCGTGCTTGAAAGGTATTCTTGAATGGCTGCCGATTCTGACAAGATATTAGCGGTTTGATCTCCTTTTGGATGGAACTGATCATTGATTGCTTTGTTCGCTGAAATTAAATAATCTAACTGTTGAAGGACTTCACTCTGATTCATTTTGCTATCCAAATCATTTAACTGATCTGAAAAGCCTTTTGAAACAAGCGTGTTAGCTGCATTCATTTTAGTAAAGTCCATGAAGCTGGACTGATAAGTTTTACTTGTTTGTACTCCTTCACCCTCGTTACTCTCAAATTCTTTTAAAATATCCTGTAAACCTTTAAAACTATCTCTCGATACATTTGTTTTATCTTGCACCGCTCCAAACATAGAGGCATAACCTTCTAATGGGCGATGAATATCATGAGTGTAAATATTGGTATATAATTGTTCTTTTTTAACCAATGTACTGATATTGTCTTGGGCATCATGCAAATTTCCAAGCACACTTGCAAAATAAACATCAATGATCCGGCGATTAAACTCTTCTAAGATCGAGCTCGCTGTTTTCTCTGCCTTTGCTTTCATATTACTGTTTTCCGATGCATTAATTTTGTAATTCAAAATCACCTTCTCTGGCGATTTCGAATCAATTGATAATGCTTTTTGCGTAAAGTCATTGGGAATGACAATCAACATATTGTAAACATTCCGCTTTAGTCCGTTTTCCGCAACTCCACGGCTGACGACATACCAGTCATGTTGACTATCTTTTTCAATACTCTTGATAAACTCATTACCAAATTCATAGTTATCCCCATTAAATTTTGCACCTTGGTCCTCATTAACCAGTGCGACAGTCATTTTTTGGTCATCCTTGTTATTTTTGCTTTTTGATGCTTGATTCAACGCTAAATAAGAACTACCCGATGAGAGCATAAGCACCAGAATCAGAAATAACAAGACACCCCGCTCAAACTTTTTCATTCAAATCAACCCCTGAAAATCTCTCATATGTATGAAAGTGAATAATTCCTTTTTTACTAATCCCAGGTAGAAGATAAACAAAGAACAAAAGCCACACAACGATTGTCGTATGGCTTTTGGCTACATGGTTACATAGTCCCGAATGCCTCATTTTACTTATCTAATAGCTTTTTATTATCAGTAATAAATTATTGTAGACCAAAATTCTGTGATAATTGATCATCTTGTTGAGCCACAGCATCCGCTGTTTTGTTCAATTGTGCGTTAATATCCTGCATCAATTGAGCAAAATTTTGTACCTTTGGCTTCAACTGGTTGAACTGATCATCAAACCTTTGGAATGCACGACCTTCCCATTCGCCGCGGAGTTCATTTTGTAAATTAGTGAGATCCCTTAAAATTTGCTCAATCTGTTGTGCACTTTGTCCATATCGAGTTGCTTTAGCTTTCAACTCTGCAGGGGTCATACGAATTTGTCCAGCCATATCTCTCCATCTCCTCTACCTTTATTTTGCCTATAGAAAATAGACATTTTTTATCATAAAAATTTCATGATAAACATAATCAAACTATCTCTACGTGTATTGCATGGCCAAAAAACTGTGCATTAACTTCCATTTCCGAGCCCAAACTTATACAATTTTCCCTATATTTGTATATATCATAAATTAAAAAAACATTCAAAATTCTTTTGATATAGCGTTGAATTGCTGCTAGTTATTTTTTCTTATATTTATCTCGAAAATAGGATTTTTTGAAGAAAATCAGCATGAATACGATTCTTTTATCCCGAGAAATCAGACTGGCTTTTTGATGTGTTTAGAGGAAATATTACAAAATATAGGTCTCCCATACTGTTTTTTGATACAAATTAATGTTTCCATTTATACCCTGTTATTGGTCAGTGCAAAATACAATACAACATAAAAAATAGAGACGATGCACTGTGTTCGATGCACACGATGGAGTGGTACAAAGAGCAATGGCCTCATGCCAAAAAACAAATTTTTAGCTGCTGCACGCCAATTATCTCCTTTCCATAAAATATCGTAAGAGCGAAAAAGATATTTTCCAACCCAAAGGGAAAGTTGTGGTGCTTAAAAATGAATAAATATAAGCCTTATCACCATTCATTTCAGAATCTCCAAGAGAATGGAATGCCGTTTGAACAGGTCTTTGAACGGATTGTTACATTCATGAAAATAAATCCAAACGGGAACTACCGCTTAATGGTTGGCACAGATTCACAGGTCCATAAATCACGGACTATTTTTATCACTGGAATTGTCATTGAAAATAAAGGAAGTGGAGTATGGGCGTGCATAAGAAAACTGATTGTGCCAAGAAAAATGACACATTTACATGAGCGGATATCCCTTGAGCTGTCGTTAACAGAGGAAATTGTTTCGCTGTTCACGGAAGAAAGAAAAAGTGAATTGATTAATATTGTTCTTCCCTATCTATATCAAGGTGCAACCTTCACAATGGAAGGGCATATCGATATTGGGGCAGGCAAACGAAATAAAACAAGAGAGTTTGTAAAAGAAATGGTAACGAGGATTGAATCCATGGGGGTTGAACCGAAAATCAAACCGAACGCCTTCGTCGCCTCCAGCTATGCGAACCGTTACACCAAATAAGGGTGTCAGCCACCACGAAAGGACACATGTCCTAAATTGGTGCCTGACACCCTTATTACGGTAGCCATATTATATATAGTTCAATTCTACCTTTACGGTGGTGCCTTTGCCGAGCTCGCTTTCAATTTTCATGGTACCGTTATGTTCTTGGATGATTTTGTTGCTAACTGTTAGGCCAAGTCCGATTCCTTTGTCCTTGGTGGTATAAAACGGTGTTCCCAAATAGCCCATGAGCCCTGTGTCAATCCCAATACCTTCATCGGAAAAACTAATCAGTACTCTTTTTTCCTCTATTTTTTGGACGTTAATATGGACGGAACCGCCGTACTGCATCGATTCAATGGCATTTTTTAAAAAATTTACAAAGACTTGTTTCAATTGATGCGGGCTGCAAAGTAAATCAATCTCATTCGTATGATAGTGGTTTATGATTTGCACATTATGTAATAATGCTTGAGGATGAAGAATTTTAACCGTGCTTTCTAGGATTGAATATAGACTTGCCCGCTCAAATTGAATGGCTTGAGGTTTGGCGAGCGACATAAACTCGTTAACAATCATATCGATTCGGTCTAGTTCATTCTCGATTATCGATAAATAGTCTTCTTGCTTTTCTATATTGGTTGTCCCTTTTAAAAGCTTGGAAAAACCCTTTAATGAAGTCAATGGGTTTCGGATTTCGTGCCCGACCCCGGCAGCTAATTGGCCAATGATGGAAAGACGGTCCAAATTACGGAGTGCATCATCATTTTTTACTCTGTCCGTAATATCTCTGCCCACTGTCACATAGGATTCAACCTCATTTTGATCATTATAAATGGGGGACATAGTTGTCTCGCAATCGATTACTTCATTGCTGATGGTTGTAATTTTTGTCTGAAACAGCTGAGGCTCTCCCGTTTCGATTAGTCTTTGATAAACACAATCAAAATGTTCCTTTTCCACCGGTTCAAGAAGATCATATACCGTTTTGCCAATTAATTGTTCCGGTGTATACCCAATCCCTTTTTCATGTGACGGAGAGGCATAGAAAATCTTCTTATCCTTTGTATAAAGCTTAATCATATCTGTTGTATTTTCCGTAATTAATCGATACAATTCCCGCGTTCTTTTCAATTCTCTTTCCATATTTAATCGTTCTGTAATATCACGATATACGGCGATGATAGCAATTATTTCTCCCTTCAAATTTCGAAAAGGAGAATAGGAAACAGCAATATCAAGAACGGTACCATCTTTATGGCTGCGTTGTGTATTCATATTATGAAAGGCTTCGCCAAGTTTAACTGCTCCTATTATTTCTTTCAAAATATCAGGATTGGGAAATTCCTCAAATGTTCTCCCTAAAACATCCTCCTCAGTATAGCCAAAAATTTTGGTATACATAGGATTTATTCGAATAAACCGATTCTCCATATCAACAATGCAGATTCCATCAGCCGTACAATTAAGAAAAAGGTCAATTAATTCATCAGGATTATAGACAACCGATTCATTCTCTTTTCCAAAAATCGGGAAACACTTCGCCATAGAGATCTCTCCAAACACATCAAAATTACTATCAATTTCCATTTTACAGAATTTTTCGGTAAAGAAAAGAGATATTTTCAAACTGGTGTCAGGCACCATAAAAAGACACTAGTCCACCTCAGGCGGACACTTTTACAAAACAGAAAAAAACGCTTGGGCCTTAGTAGCGGCGCAAGCGTTTCTGCATTTCTGTTTTCATGTTTATAATGCTTCTTCTACTTCTTTTGCCATTGCTTTGACGGATTTTAAGCCGCCGCCGCTTAGGTACCATGAGTCTGCATCTAGGTAGACAATTTTATCATTTTTATAGGCTTCCGTTTTCTTCACCAGCTCATTTTCAACGATTTCTTTTGCACCAACTTCACCGCCGACAGCCGTTGCACGGTCAATAACAAACAAGACATCAGGATTTTTCTCCTTAATATATTCAAATGTTATACTCTGACCGTGTGAAGAGACCTCGATATTCTTATCTGCTGCGCCAAATCCAAACACATCATGGATCAGGCCGAAACGGGAGCTTGGGCCATAGGCGCTCACTTTTCCTTCATTCGCCAGGACAATAAGCCCTTTTTGATCGAGGGTAGACGCCTTTTTATGTAACTTTTCAACACTTGTCTCAATGTCTTTTAATTCACTTGCCACCTTATCTTCTTTGCCAAAAATCTCACCAATTAATTTCATATTTTTCTCAAAAGAATCCATATAATTAGCATAATCAAGTCCAACAAATACAGTTGGTGCAATCTCTGCAAATTGGTCGTATAATTCCGCCTGGCGTGCGGAGATAAAAATAACATCTGGCTTCAAGGCGTGAACCGCTTCGAAATCAGGCTCTTTTAAGCTGCCAACATTCGTATATTTTTTATCCGCGTATTTTTTCAAATAGGAAGGAATAGTTGTCTGCGGGACACCAGAAACTTCTATACCTAACTCATCTAGGGTATCTAAGACACCAAAATCAAACACAACCACTTTTTTCGGATTCTTTGCAACAACAGCTTCACCATATTGATGCTTGATGGTCATTTTCTCAGCAGCTTTTTCCGTCTTATTAGAGGACGCCGTTTTCGCACTGCCTTCCTCTTTGGATGTCCCTCCACATGCCGCTAAAACAAAAATTATCGTAAAAACCAATCCTAGTAAACTCCATTTTTTCATTATTCTTCAACTCTCCTTTTTATGAATTAAAATACACACAGATTCTACAGTTGTTCATTTCCTGAATCGGAATATCCATATCGTAAATTTCGCTCAAGGCATCTGACTGAATAATCTCTTCTGTCGGGCCATCCTTCACAACCCTGCCATCCTTCATCGCGACAATTCGGTCTGAATAAACGGAGGCAAAGTTAATATCATGCAGGACAATAACCACCGTTTTCCCAAGCTCATCCACAAGCCTGCGCAATATTTTCATAATCTGAACCGAATGCTTCATATCCAAATTGTTCAGCGGTTCATCAAGCAAAATATACTCGGTATCCTGGGCGATCACCATCGCGATAAAAGCACGCTGCCGTTGACCGCCGGATAATTCATCTAAAAAACTATCCTGCATTTCAGTTAAGTGCATATACTCAAGCGATTGCTCGACAATCCGTTCATCTTCCTCGGTAAGACGGCCCTTCGAATAAGGAAACCGGCCAAAGGAAACAAGCTCGCGGATGGTGAGCCGGACATTCATGTAATTCGATTGCTTCAATATTGAAACCCTTTTAGCAAATTCCTGCGATTTCATTTTCCGAACATCCGACTTGTCGACAAGCACTTCCCCCGTATCAGCATCAAGCAGCCTGCTGACCATCGACAAGAGCGTTGATTTACCAGCGCCATTCGGCCCAATAAAGGAAGTAATTTTTCCAGGCTGTATATCCACGGTAACCTGATCCACAACTGATTTTTTCCCGTAAAGCTTCGTTAATGACTTCACTTGAATCATGCCGTTTTCCTCTCCTTTAGAAGTAAATAGATGAAATAGACACCGCCGATAAAGTTTATAATGACACTCAGTGTTGTTGAAAAAGTAAAGATCCGTTCAACTACCCATTGCCCGCCGACTAAAGCGATAATACTCATCACGACTGCCCCGCTAATCAGCACCTTATGTTTATAGGTTTTGAAAAATTGATACGATAGATTGGCGACAATTAGGCCAAAAAAGGTAATCGGCCCAACGAGTGCCGTCGAAATCGAAATGAAAATCGCCACGATGACAAGCATCTGCTTCACAATCGAATCGTACGGAACGCCGAGGTTAATGGCCATCTCACGGCCGAGCGATAAAACATCAAGATATTTTACATAGCGCCATGCATAGGTCATTACCAGCGCAATAATGACCATCGCCATCCATACCAAATCTGAATTGATATTATTAAAACTAGCAAACATCCGATCTTGGACAATCTGAAACTCGTTCGGGTCAATCAGTACCTGAAAAAAGGTGGAGATACTTGAGAAAAACGTGCCGACGATAATCCCAACCAGCAGCAAAAAGTAGATCGGCTGCCCGCCTTTTTTAAATAAAAAGCGATATAAAACAAGAGCAAATACTATCATCACAGCAACAGAAAGTAAAAAGTTGACCTGTTTATTCACAACAATCATGTGGCTAGAGCCTAAAAAGAAAATAATCACCGTTTGTAACAGTAAATACAGGGCATCCAGCCCCATAATGCTCGGTGTTAAAATGCGGTTATGGGTAATCGTCTGGAACACAACCGTTGCATAGGCAATCGTAAACCCTGTAATCACCATGGCTATTACTTTTATCGCCCTTCTAGGCAGGGCGTAATCAAAGCTGCCATTTAAATCATGAAATAAGTAAAGGGCACAACATCCGACGGCAACAATAGCGAGACTGAACATTTTCAGCGAATTACGCATATACCTTCCTCCTAAAAAGAAGATAGAGGAAAATCCCGCTGCCGATGACACCGACCATGAGACTGATCGAAATCTCATACGGATAAATAATCACCCGGCCCAAAATATCACAAACTAGCAAAAAGTTAGCTCCTAGAAGAGCAGTATGCGGCAATGTTTTTTGCAGATGGTCGCCTTTAAAAATTGAGATGATATTCGGAATGATTAAGCCGAGGAACGGGATAATCCCGACTGTCAACACGACCGTTGCCGTTATTAAGGCAACGAGCGCCAGCCCAACATTCACGACCCTGCGATAGGCAAGACCTAAATTTTTTGAAAAGTCTTCCCCCATCCCGGCTACGGTAAAGCGGTTGGCATAGAAATAAGCTATAACTAATATCGGAATACTTATGTATAACAGTTCATAGCGCCCTTTCATGATCATTGAAAAATCTCCTTGAAGCCACGCCGACATATTTTGAATCACATCGGCCCGGTAAGCAAAAAACGTCGTAACAGAGGACAAAATGTTCCCAAACATCAGCCCGACGAGCGGAATGAAAATGGCATCTTTAAACTTGATACGATCCAGAATTTGCATAAATAAAAACGTACCTCCAAGTGCGAACACAAAGGCTACGGCCATTTTTTCCATCATAGAAGCATTTGCAAATAACAACATCGAAACGAGGATTCCTAGACGAGTGGCATCCAAGGTTCCCGCCGTTGTCGGAGAGACAAATTTGTTGCGGCTGAGCTGCTGCATAATCAAACCAGCAATGCTCATCCCCGCCCCTGCTAGTAAAATGGCTACTAATCGCGGCACCCTGCTGATAAGGAAGATTTGCGTTTCTTCAGATTGATAGTCTACTAGATCCATTGGTGAAATACTGCTCACCCCAACAAACAATGAACCCACAGATAAAATAATTAATGCCAAAAGCAAATATCGTTTCTTCATGGCTGTCCCCAATAATTTAGTCTTATAGATGATATTGAAAATCATTATCACTTACTTACCTACAACTATGATTATAACAGGGTAAAATATGTTGTCAATGAACAAATGAGAATTTTTATCAATTAAAATGGAAAATGCATACAATTAGCAAAGATTATTTTTCAAACACATAGAGGAATAGGATGGTAAAATGGAAAAAATAATGAAACAGCCCCCGCAATACATGAACATTGTTAGCCGTTAAAACATATTTTGATAATAAAAAACCAACTTATAGAAGACCGTGGTCCCCTAACCACGGCCCCAAAACATGATGTGTGAGTCGAAAAAATAATCCATCCTTTGTCAGCCAAACAAGTGTGGGTTATTTTTTTGTTGCCGTTGTCTAAACATGCTCCTCACCCTTCAGATTTAATTTGCCAGATAAATGGTTTTGACATGCTCTAAATTCCGATACACCGTTTCCCTTTCTGCCGTGATTAATATCAGCTTTTTATTAATGGCCTTCTGCAGTAAGCCTATTTTTCCACTGCTGTTGCCACCATCGATGACGACCAATTGATTTTCTAACTTTTTACATTGCTCGTCGAAGCTTCTGGCTAATGGAATTTTGACAGGGTTGACAGGTAAAGATTGACGCTCTAAGGAATACGGTGTTGCATTTTCTGGGTATGGGATCAGCCATTTCACATGGTTCATTGAAATAAACACTGTTTTATAAACCGGGGAGTAAAAGACAAAATAGTCATTCATAATACTCGTTAAATAGCCATGAATCGACTGATTCCCCGTTACATACACCTCGACAAATCTCCCTTTAGCGTTTGTTAACATCCTTCGAAATGAAATCCCCTGTGACTCTGTTTCGAGCGGTTTTTCTGACGGGGGTTCATAATAGATGCTGTTTTCCTCTATTTTGGTTTCTTTCATCCGCTGAATATGAACGGAGGGAATATAAAGGAAAGACCCCGTTCTCCCCTCATATAAAACAATAATGTCCAATCCGGAGTCAACTAAGATTCCTGAGTAATAATTTCCGCCTGAAATCTCAATTTCGATATTTTTTCCCATTAAATCGCTAAATTCATTCATTGTTCGCCTCTCCTTTTCCCTCTATTTATTTTAGCGCCCCGCCAAAGAGCGATGAAACCCAATAGTATAAAACAACTAACGTAAACAATGTTGCTGGAGGAATGACCACGAACGTGATTTTTACATATTCCCACCACGTAATAAATATCTTTCCTTTTCTAACGATATGCATCCACATCAGTGTCGCGAGCGTACCCATTGGGAGCAGCAACGATCCCATGTCACTGCCAATAACGTTGGCTAAATAAGATACCTTCAAGGTCAGCATATCTAGGTTCATATGGGTTAAGGTAAGGGTTCCGACCATGAGCGCCGGGTGATTATTAAAAATATTGGAGAGGATGGATAGTAATCCCCCCATCATGACACTCGCATGGAGCAGGCTTCCGGACACCATCGGCTGCATAAATCCAATCAGCCAGTCGGTCAGACCGATATTATTCAAGCCGTAAATGATGACATACATACTAAATGCGAAAACGAGAATGTACCAAGGCGTTTTTTTCAGCATATCAACAGGAGGTATTTTTAAATAAGCCCATCTCCAGCCTAATAGGACAAGCGAGCCAATCACCGCCATAAGGGATACCGGGATGGAAAAAAACGATGCAACAAAAAGGCTGACACGAACAGCGAATACAAATAGAAGGACATTTCGCATGAATTTTGATCGTTCTTTTTCAGAAGAATAATGTGGTCCGGGCTTTAGTGGATGGTAGGTTGAGTGAGACAGACCCGTTACCTTAGAAGGAATCGTTTTCGGCAATACTTTTTTAAAGCGAAGGAACAGCAGAAATACTAATAATAGAAGCCCGAGTGTTGCCGGGACAAACATCATCGCAGTATGCAAATACAGACTCATATGGACGATTTTTAGGGCGATCAGGTTGACGATATTACTAACTCCTATTGGGGCACTTGAAGCGGTAGCAATTAAGCCCCCAGACAATAAATAAGGGATTTTTTGGTGGTTTTTTAAGCCCATGTTATTTAGCAGCATGACAAGAATCGGGGTGGTGATTAAGATGCTTCCATCATTATTGAAAAAAAGCGTCATCAGAAAGCATAACAGATTGACGTACCAGAATAGACGGATACCGGACCCCTTTGCTTTAGCCGCAAGCTTCTCGGCCACCCAGTTAAAGAATCCAAAGCTTTCTAGGACGATAGCCATGACAATCGTTGCGATTATCGTGATTGCTGCACCGCTAATCGTTTCTGTAATAATACCAAGATCGGACAGTGTGACACTGCCGCTAATAAAAACAAGAATTGCGCCAATTGTGGCCGGAATGGCTTCATTAATTCCGCGTGGTCTCCAGAGTATAAAGATGAGGGTGGCTACAAACGAGAATATAGTCATCCACACCATTGGTTGAAATTGCATAATGATCTCCTCTCAAATGCTAGTAATTCATGATGTCATCATGAAACGGCTTGGTCTCCTCGAATAAGTTAGTCCGCTCATGTCCCCCCCTCCCATTTATCTCTCTTGGTATTGTGTACTTTATTTATATGTACGGAGAAATAGACAGGCTCTAGGTTCGTACCCGTTTGGAGGGAAATTCCACAATAATCTAGATACGTTGGTAAAAGTAAAAAGGGTGTCAGGCACCATGTGAAAAATTCACATGGTGCCTGACACCCTTTTTACGCTTATGACATTACTTATATTTTTTTTGTTCGTTTTCTAAGTGGTGGTATTTCCAAATAGGTCACTATTCTCCATATCCATTCCAATGGGCCGAATTGGAAGAAGTGCAGCCAGATTGTGCTGAATATAAACTGGATGATATATATAGTTAAACAGAGGTAAAGTGATTGTATATTGGTAATATTGTTGAATAAATTCAGCATATTTCCAGCCAAATAGATTAAGGCTGTTTGCGTAATATAGTTTGTTAACGCCATC